>OJJV01000052.1_pt1 | contig 140680 bp, 166 predicted proteins | sample 1596391 | NCBI WGS metagenome assembly OJJV01 (sample SAMEA4350164, study PRJEB24818) | metagenome | biome: human; feature: gut; material: faeces | place: Denmark | collected 2013-09
ATTATAGAAAATATGATAATAAACAAGATGAAATAGTTATCATAAGAGGTACTTCTTCTCTTTATAAAGATGTAGAAAATTTTTATAAAACTGAATTTGAAGAAGCAAGAATTGAATACAATAATAAACAAATTAGAGATGATAGAAAAATAGATAATTACTTTAAAAAAGTTAGTGATAATTCTAAAAGTGATTTAGCCTGTGAAATAATTATAGAACTTGGAGAAAAATCATTTTGGGATACAAAAGATTTAGAATATAAACATAAAATGACTGAAGTTTATAAAAAACAAGTTGATGATTTAGAATTATTAGTACCAAACTTTAAAGTATGTAGTTCTATAATTCATTATGATGAAACAAGCCCTCACATGCATATTGTGGGTGTACCAATTAAATATAATTGTAAAACTGGTATGTCTATGCAAGTTGGAAAAACTGATGTTTTTACTAGAACTTCATTAAAACAATTACAAGATAAAATGAGAACTTTATGTATTGAAGAATATAACAAAGAATACAATATGGATGCTACTTTGAAACAAAAACTTAAAGGTAGAAATAGAGATATTCATGTATCTGATATGACGAACTATCAAGAAACAAAAGAACTAATTGAAAAACATCAAAAAGAAATTGAATCAATAAGTAATAATTCTTTAGAGTTAAAATCCAATTCAACTAATATAAAAAATGAAATAAATAATTTAAAAAAAGTTCCTTTAAGAGATGATTTATTTATCATTTCTAAAGAACAAAAAGAAGAATTAGAAAATTATATCGACAAAGTTGATAAAACAACTGATAAATATAGAGATGTTAAAGAATTATCCGCAAACTTAAATGTCATTACTAAACAAGCTAGACAAGATGCTAAAAGAATTAAGAATTTACGAGAAAGTAATAATGCATTAGAGCTAAGAGTTGAAAATTTGAGTGAGAAAGTCGAAACACAAGAAAATAAAATAAATGATTTAAGAAACGATAATTTTAATTTAAAACATCAATTACAAAATTTAAAAGATTTCTTTGATAGATTAATTAAGTTATTTAAAAGAATGATAAAACATGAAGATAAGGAAGAAGCATATTTAGAGGTGTTAGAAGATATGCACGATAATAAAATTATCAACGATAAAACTTTTGATAACATTTTAGGCTATAATGAACCAACAAAAGAGAATAAGAGTAAAGAAAAAGATGATTTTGAGTTATAAACATAACTTTCGAATCATCTTTTTTTAGATATGATAAAATATTAGCTTTGCATCTATTAAATTTGCTGGATTATCTGGATTTTTAATTTTAATATCTTCGTTTGTTAAAAAAGGATTATTTTCAATTAAATCTCTATCTTCTTTATCAAAAGAATTATATTTTTCTTTCTTCATTATTAAAAATACATTCATTTCATTATTTTCATTATAATATTTGTCCATTACATAATTGAAAACTTTTCTTGGATTTTCAATATGCCACATCCCTCTAATCCTCAAATCAGTTATTCCAAGTGGATCAACTTTTTTCAGTTTTCCTATTTCATTTGTATGGATAAATTCAATTCCATTTATTTCTTCAACACCAGTTTTAATTTTACTTTTTATTCTCGAATATATTTCATCAGTTGCTGAATAGCAATCACCATAAACTATAGTCAAACATTTTAATTTGTTTTTATTAACATTACCGACGAAGTATATTAAATCCTTTTCAGTCCATCCTCCAATATCATCTTCACAATGTTTACATGCATTAGTAATCATTGTTGAATCACTATGTATTTTTTGTTTTGGGTGCGAACTATTTAGTGCAAGTGAACTGAATCCTTCGATTTTCTTAACTTCAATTGCATCTCCACCTCTTATAATAATATCAGGTGGATTACTTGCATTTCCTAAATATGAAAATGTTTCACTATACTTTTCTAATGCTTCTTCATCACTAAAACTAAATGAATTACAAAAAATATCCTTAACAAATACCTCTAGAGCATCTCCCATATTATTCGCTCTATTATTACCAACATAAAATCTTAACAATTCATTAGAACCATAGACTGTTATGTTATTTATTGCTTTTAATATATTACTCTTCATTAACTAAACCCTCCAAACTATTTTTTATTTGTCCTGCAACAGCTTTTGCAAGATTTACTGGCACAGCATTACCAATCATTTTATATGCAGTAGCTACATCATTATAGTAAAATATAAAGTCATCTGGAAATGTTTGAATTCTTGCACATTCTCTAACAGATAATCTTCTATATAAATCTTCTTTTCCTGGTTCAAATATTCTTTTATTTTTTTCAACTTGAATCATTTTTGGTGCTTGTGGATGTAAAGGTGCATGCCTTCCTCCTGCTTGAATAGTAAATGATGGTTCATCCCAATTTCTTACTCTATTTCTTGACATATATATAGTTGAAAATGAACCTGTCATATATTCATGATTTGGAAATTTACATTTATCACCATTTGTTTTGTTCTTATCTAGAGTTGGGATTGCATTATCTTTCAAATCGTATATAGTATCTTTTAATGTAGGTTTATGACTTAATGGTTCTGGAAATTTAAAATTAACTTTTAAGTCTTTTCTAAACCCAACATAAAAAACCCTTAATCTATCTTGTGGAACATCATAGTCATTTGCGTTTAATAATTGAATATGCATTTCATATCCAGCTTCCTCAAATAATTTTATGAAATTATCTACAGCTTCTTGATGTCTTTTAGATAGCATTCCAGATACATTTTCAGCGACAAAGAATTTTGGCTTTTTATCTTTTAATATTCTTATAAAATCATAAAATAGTTGTCCTCTTGAATCGTTTATTCCTTTTAAAGAACCAGCTTCACTCCAACTTTGGCAAGGAGGACCACCAATTATACCATCACAATCTGGTAATTCACTTGAATCTATTTTTCTAATATCCCTATGATCTAAAGGTGTAGTATGATTTTTTTCATAAGTCTCCCAAATTGATTTATCATATTCATTTGCATATACTATTTCAAATCCTGCTTTTTCAAATCCTAAATCCAAGCCACCAGCACCTGCAAATAAACTTAATATTTTAAACTTTTTCTTCTTTGGCATTTTTTTCCTCCTTATAATTTTTCTTCATATTTATTATACCATAGATTTTCAATAATTAATGAGATAGATAGATTTTGTTTTTAAATTATGATAAAATAAAAAGCAAAAACTTGGAAAGAAGGTATATAATGAAAAATAATTCTGTAGATAAGTGTTTTAATTTATACTATTTAAATTTAAATAAAGTTTATGAGTTATCTATGATGATTAATAATGCTGTAATGACAAATATTCAACAAGAAAGAAACACTAGTTCAAAATTTTCAAAGAATAGAAATATATCAATTGGTGGAACACTTCAAACAGATTCAGACTATTTAGCTAGTATAAAGTCTGTAATTGAGTCAAATAGATCTTCTGAATATTCATCATCATCAAAAATTATTGAAAACTTAGATATTAAAACTACTAAATCAGTATTATTAAACAAAATCAAAGAAAAATGTATAACTGCTAAAAATATAAGTGACTTCAAAGAAGGAGATTTAGTACAAATAGATGATGTACAATTATCAATTCTTGATAGAGAGACCTTACAACAAATGCTACTCTTAAAAAGAGATGCCTTAAAGGGAATGAAAGTGGATGGTATAGATATAAATAATATCGTTAGCTCCATGATAAAAGATTATTCATATATTTTATTAGGTAATATAGAAAATGATAAAGAAAATAAGTTTATCATAAAAATACCTTTTGAAATCGAAAATGAATTTGAAAATAATTATAATGTTGATGATGTTTTACTAGGAAAAGTTAGTCTTATTGGAATTTATAAAAATAAAAATAAAATTTTAGATATAACTAATAATACGCTTAATTATTTTATGACAAATAATAATGAAACGATTGATAATACAGGTTCTAAATTTATACAAAGTAATGAAAAATCCAAGCAAGAAACAAAAAGAAATAAAATAAACGAAGAATATCATTACATAGATATTATTGCAATAATTCAGGAAGTAAAATTCAAAGAGGAACCAATAAAAGAAAAGCTTCCATGGTATAAAAGATTTTTCAATTTTTTGAGAGGAAAGAAAAATGATGAGAAATAAATTATACTTTTATAGAAATAGAGCTGAATTTGAACAATATTATAGTGATAATGACGGAAATATAAGTGGATTTGAAATATTAGATTCTAAAGGTGTTTTAGATGATGTACAAGATACCATTATTGATATAACAGATTTGATTTTATATGTACGCCAAGAACCATTACATAGATATTCTGTACGATTGAGTTTAAATAAACTAGATACAAGTAATAAACTTATCATTAACTACCAATATGTTGAAGAAGCACTAAACATTTTCCCTTTAATATTTGATGAAGCTCTACCTTTATATGACAAAGAGAAAGAAATAAAAATACTAGAGAAAAATATTAGGCATAAAATATATTACTATAATGATTATCAATTTTCAGAAATTGAAAATGAGTGCAATAAAAACAAAATTATACTAACTAATTTTGCCAATTTACCTTCTATAAAAGATTATGAAAATGAAATGATTATAGATATTACTAGTTCATTGCAAAGTATGAAGGGTGCAGAACATATTATATATTTATTAGAACAATTATTTTCAACTATGAGTGACAAAACAAAAATAATTATTGATGTAGACAAATTAGATGATGTAAAAAAGTATTTAAAATTAACCTTCTCAGAATATTTAGATATCTCAAAATTACTAACAAATGTTTCCAAATCAACATTACCATCTGAGGAACCAAATAAGTTAAGAAGAATAATTGACTTAGGTGAAGAAGAATTATCTGATTTATTATCATCTATTGATGAAAAATTGATAGGACATTCAAAATTTAAAAAATGTTTAAAAAGTGATTTAAGAAAATTTTTAACATTGAATAAATTAAATAAAAGAAAAATATTTTCTCTATTTCTTCTTGGAAAACCTGGATTAGGAAAAACAGAAATAGGTAGAATTCTTAGTAAAACAATAAATTCAGAATCTAAAATAATAAAAATTAATTTTGGAAATTATTCTAGTCAAGATGCATTAAATAGTTTAATCGGAAGTCCTGCAGGTTATATTGGATGTGATGGTGGAGAATTAAGTAAAAAGATTAGTAAAAATCCTGTTGGAGTTATTATTTGCGATGAATTTGAAAAAGCTGATTCAGAAATTAAAAACTTCTTTTTGGAATTGTTAGAAGATGGCAAGTTTACCGATTCAATGGGACGAGAATATGATTTGGATGGGTATATTATTGTATTTACATCAAATATTAAGGATGAAAAAGAATTTAATAGCAAAATGTCTCCTGAATTTAAATCTAGAATTAATTTAATTTGTGAATTTACTCCATTAGATGATAACGATAAATTAAAATATATAAATTATCAAATTCAAGAGTTTAAAGAAAATATCAATACAAATTCAATAAAGCATAAAAAAATACCTGATGAAATATGTATTGAATATAAAGATACAGATGATTTAAGAGAACTTAGGGATAGAGTTTACAATAAAATGATGGAATATATTGAATAATTATTTAAAAAAAGAATATGTTATGATATAATCGACATAGATGGATGATTTATATATCATCCTCATGTGAGAAAAAGTTGTGTAATCACTCAACTATCGCTCCAAATTGATAGGAAACTCGGAAATTAACTTCCGAGAGTAATAAATGCTAACTAGAAATAGTTAGTTTTTTTGTTATGTAAAGGAGCCTTTTTATGTTAAATATAGAAACAAAAGAATTAAAAATAAGTGATAAATTAAAAAGAAAAATTGAAATGATTGGTAGATTTACAATACTACTCCAATTATAAATAATGATTCAATTAAAAATATTACAGGTACAAATGTTGCTTATGTTATGCCACATATCATTGTTATTAAGAATAATAAATGCCTAATATTTGATGAATGTGATGTGTTTATATAAATACCTTTAAAAGCAAAATATCATTTAAAGATTTAGAAGGTAAAAGCCACAAAAAAATTACAAACATCTACAATAAAGAAAATATTTTAAGTAAAACTTGGAAAGATTTAATAAGAATAATACCTATAAAAGATAATGATAAGTTTAAAAGTAACAAATTATAACTCGGAGTAATTACTATTAATTTATCAAATATAAGAAGTACAGATGGAACACAGCTATATAAAAATATTTTTAAAACAAGTAAAGTACCAACTTAATACTTGTTTTTTAATATAAATGTTTATACCAATTTAAATTATTATTTATATTCTTATTATATTAATTCTTTATATTATATTATGTGTGACAAAATCATCACCCCTAGATGGAAATTTTCATCTACCCTAGACAAAAAATATAAATCTTATTCAAAATAAAAAGACTAGTTATATTTCAAACCAATCTCACTAATAAATTGTAATTTTCATTACGATATAAGTTCTATATTTACTGCATTGATTTGTGATGGATTTGAATCTTCAATTAAACCACTAAATGTAACTCTTACTTTATTATTTACTGCATAATAATCATTTGTACCATTTGTTGTCCTTGATATTTTCATTGTTACTTTATCCTTCACTTTAAATGATTTACTATCTCTTAATACTTCAACAGTTATATAGTTTTCTTCTGCAACAATGATTTCTCCCTCAAAAACATCTTTAGATTCGACAAATTTTATTATTTCTTGATTATTTATAACATCTAATATTTTTGCTTCATCATCAATAAATACTTTCTTAATAAACTTTTCTTGTTCTTCTTTACTATTATTTATTAAACCAACTATTACTTTATTAGTTATATCATCAACATAATTGAATGCAAAATTAGATGTATCATTATTATCTTCTAAATAATTAATAATATAATTATTGATTTCTTTTGCACTAAGTTTTTGTTCTAGTTCGTATCTCATAAACCAACTGCCCATTTTAACGCCAACATTATTTTCATAAGGTTCATTTGGCGATACTCCAACATATCTAATAACTTTATAACCTAATCCCCAATATGTCACTTTACTACCATCATTATTAACTATTTTGATACAATACTTTGGCTCATGTCCTGTTGTTACTCTACCACTATCTATATAGTTTGTTATAATTCCCATTGCAATAAGTCCTATCAAAACAATTCCTACGCTGATACATATTTTTTTCATATTCAATTCTCCATTTCAACAAATTATTATTTATATTTCTCTATATTATTTTTAGACATTGTTATTAATTCATATCCATCTTACAGCATCTCATTAGATATTTTTTTTACTTTTTTGCCATGGTGTCTGCTTTTGAAAAATACTCTATAACGATAGTTTTGTACAATTTTTCTACACCTCATAATACATAATAAACTAATAAATTACTATTTTAATATTCTAATCTTTAAACCATTTTACTAAAAATGGCTTAATTAATTCGTAAATAAATATTGCCATAAAGTTTATTAAGAATACTATTAATATCAAACTAATATCTATTGATGCTATACTTATTAATTTACCAATAGGTGTAACAAACACTATGAGTTCAATTAAAAGTATCAATAGTAATCCATAGTTCATTGCTTTATTAGAAAATAACCCCTGTTTAACAATTGATTCTTTCAAGTTTCTGCAAGATATAGAATAAACTATCTCCTGGACTACCATTGAAAGAAGTGCTAAAGACATAGCTGTTTCTTGCCCATACATTTTTAAACTAATAAAGTAAGTGAGAACTACAAATATAGTTTCAATGATAGCTGAAGATACGATACATGATTTTATAAATGGTGTAAATAATGGTTTATTAATGCCTCTTGGTTTTTTATTCATTATGCTATCTTCACTCTTTTCAAAAGATAAACATATACTAGGAATAGAATCAGTTACCAAATCAATAAATAAAATATAAATTGGTAATAAAATTGTTGTTTTAGTAAGTAGTCCTATAATAATAGTAAATATTTCAGCAAAATTACTTGATAATGAAAATACAATATTATTTCTAATGTTATTATATATTCTTCTTCCTTCTTCAACTGCTACAACTATTGTTGAAAAAGAATCGTCCATCAAGACTATGTCTGATGCAGACTTTGTAACATCAGTACCAGTAATACCCATTCCAATACCGACATGAGCATCTTTAATAGCAGGAGCATCATTTACTCCATCTCCAGTCATTGCTACAATTTTTCCACTATTTTGAAGTGCAAAAACAATTCTTTCTTTATGAATTGGATTTACTCTTGCATACACTGAATACCTTTTAACGATATTTTTTAGTTCTTCATCATTATATTTATCAAGTTCACTTCCAAGTATTGCTTCATTATCATTATCTATAATTCCAACATTTTTTGCAATAGCAGTTGCAGTATCTATAGAATCTCCTGTAATCATTATTGGTCTAATGCCAGCATTTTTGCATAAAATGACACTTTTTTTAACACTTTCTCTTGGTGGATCTATTATTCCTAAAATACCAGCAAAAGATAAATCATTTTCCTCTTTTTCTAATTCTTTAATATCTTTTGGTATATAATCTAGCTTTTTATAAGCAAACCCTAAAATTCTTAAAGCATTTTTAGAAAAATTCTTAACTTTATCTAAAACTTGTTGTTTTTCAATCTTAGATAGATTTACTTTTTCAATTAAAGAATCCATACTACCTTTGCATAATATATATACATCATTATCAATTTTATTTAAAGTAGTAAACATCTTTCTATCACTATCAAAAGGTATATCTAATATTCTCTCACATTTTTTTCTCAATTTAAGAGAATCGATTTTTTTATTATATAGATATTCATATAAACAAGTTTCTGTAGGATCACCTACATATTTATCTTCATAAATAAGGCTATCATTACAAAGAGCGCATATATAATTAAGCATATTCTCATCTATTACATATTCTTCTTTAACAGTCATTTTATTTTGCGTTATAGTACCTGTCTTATCAGAACAAATAATATCTATTGCTCCAAGTGTTTCTACAGCTTGCATTTGCTTTACTACTGTTTTCTTCTTTGCTAAATTAGATATTCCAACGGATAATGTTATTGTAATTACAGTTGGCAATCCCTCTGGAATAGCAGCCACTGCGAGTGATGAGCATAGCATTATAATTTCAAGTATTGTGTATTTATTAATTAAAGCTAAAATAAATATAAAAATTAAAATAATAAATATTATAAATGTAATTTTTTTAGAAAGTTCTTTTATTTTTAATTGTAATGGTGTTTCTATTCTATCAATTTCATTTAGTGATAATGCAATCTTACCTATCTCAGTATTTTTTCCTGTACTTACAACTATACCAGTACTTTTTCCATTAGTAATGTTTGTTCCTAAAAATAACATATTTGTTTGATCTTGAAGAATTAAATTATTTTTTAAAACATCTGAACTTTTTTGAACTGGAATACTTTCTCCAGTTAGCGCTGATTCATCTACTTTTAAACTTTCACATGAAAGTATTCTAATATCAGCAGGAACAGTTTCTCCGGATTCTAAATATATTATATCTCCTGGAACTAATTCTTTAGTGTTTATTACTATTATTTTATTATCTCTTTTAACTTTACAAGTGCTGGTTTCATATTTTTTTAAATCTTTTAATACTAAAGAAGCTTTTTCTTCTTGTATAAATCCAACAATAGCATTTATAAAAACTACAAAAAGTATGACAATAGTATCAGTATACTCGTGAGAATAAAAATATCCATAAAAATATAAAAGTAGTGCAACTACTAATAATATGATGATCATGGTATCGTTAAATTGTTTTAAAAACCTTAAAATCCAAATCTTTTTCTTTTTATTTAGAATAATATTTTGTCCATAATCTTTTAATCTTTTTTCAGCTTCTTTACTATCTAATCCATCAATATTACTATTTAAAATTTTAAATATTTCCTCTTCATTTTTAGAATACATTATATTGCTCCTTTTTACCTACATTTCTGAATCTCGAATGCATTTTCTGTATCATATAATCTTTATTTTGCATCATAATTCTTATTTTTTGTTTATATTTTCTTATATTTAAATAATATACATTTTATGTTATCTTCATCTTCAAAAGAATTTGTATATTAAATCTTTACTGTTTTTCCAGGTCCTTGTTGGTCAGAAAATCAGTTTTACAATTTTATCACGTCATTTTTTTATTCCTTCATTCATAGTGATACCTCTGTTTCAACAGATTACTATTTATCTATCACTTCTATATATAATTATACCATCATTTTGATAAATTTTATCACCTTTTGGGATATCAAAACATTCTATTGATAGTTGTTGTAAATAAGGATAATTTTTATGACTAGGTATTAATGGGATGATAATTGGTGCTGGTAAATCACATGTTAAGCAAGCTAATCTATATCCAGTTTGTATTCCCTGTTCTAATATTTTTTTAGAATCTTCACTTTCTAAATTATTTGCCTCAACTACAATTTGATTATTCACTTCATTAGATAATGGTATTGCTAAAATGCTTGGTATATTAATTCCATTATCACTATCTATAGCCAAAAATATTATTTTATATGGGACTCCATTTAATACTCTTTCTATTTCTATGTCTTTTTCATTTACTAATTCATTAGATACATATTTTATAAACTTATCATTATCCATATTTTCCTCACTATTAAATATATCATCATTAAATATATTTTGATTATAAATCTATATTAATTATATCATTATTCTTATATACTTTTATAGTCACTTGTCATAATAAAAGACAATATCGTTCTAAATATTGTCTTTCTTAACTAATTTTATAGCATTAGCATTATTATAATGTATAAAATAATAGTCAAAGATAATAGATAAAATCAAGAAACTATTAGATTACTAGATGTTTATTTTACAATATATAATCTTTGACTATTTATAATATGTAATAGATTTTAAACTACCATGAGTATGTATACTTTTAACATACTTATTATTAGAATAAAAATATTCTCCTAATATTGAACCACTATTTTCTTTTGAAGTAAGTGTAATAATTGCATAATTTTCTTCTTTAAAATATTCAATAAATGCACCTTTAGCGGATTTGCTTCTTTCTTTAGCATCTATTGCCACCATTTTTATATTTTCATCTTCCACAACCACTTCATTACGATTTGAATCAAGCGTCGTTATTAAAGTACCATTGGTATACACAACATCATAATTTTTAATACGAGTTGATAGGCCCTGTCTATTAAATAAATTCTTTTGTAAAGTAATATTTACAGGTCTATTATGTATAATTGCAATATAAGTGTTATCAGATTGTATAAATCCATTTTGATAGTTATATTCTAACAAATAATTGCAAACATTAAGTACATATAATTCATAAATATAAGGAATAGTAAAAACTAAAATTGGCAGTAAAATTATAATAGTATATTTTTTAGTACTAAGTTTTTCATAAGAAGTATTTGATTTTAATTCAATCTTTTTATTTACACGACATATACCTATTACATATAGAATCCATGATATTACAAAAGTTGGAAATATAACTACACCATTCCATCCTACATCAACTAAACTAAATGAATAAATATCAATAATATCAAGTAATAAATAAAATATTATAAGTTTTTTTAAACTCTTTAAATCAGTATCATTTTTAGATATTTTCTTTAAAAAAATTATTGATGCTACAAATAATATAACAACATTAAGATATATTGCACTTTTTAACATAATTGTATTCCTACTTTCATTTAATTTAATTTCTATAAAGATTATATCATATAAATAATAATTTTATTTATAAAATATAAAATAGATCAACCAAATAAGATCGATCTATTTATTTTAATCTTTAAAATTAAATAATTTAATTATCTTTTTTATTATTCATTTTTAATCCCATTACTGGGCCTTCTTTTTCTTTTTTCATTCTAGCTAATTCTTCTAATGTAGCATTTAATTCACCATTTTCTTTATTCAACGCACATATTTCTTCATTGTTATCAGCTATTTTACTTTTAATCACAGACATATGATGTTCTATTGTTCTAATAAAGAATGAGCCTACATAAGCATTTCCATAAGTTGCTTCATAGTTTCTGCCATTTTCATCTATAACATTATAAATTTGTTCATACCATGCGCTACCATGATATGATAAATCATTAGATTCTCTACTATTAACAACTACTCCTTTTACAAATTCTCTTTCATTAGCTCCACGACTTTGTCCTTTAAAATCATAGAATATTAATACTTCTTCTCCATTTGGAATTATCTTATCCATAATAAAAAACCTCCTTATAAATTTATTGTATCACATTATTTTGATTATTACTATCTTGAGTGTTATTTACAATATTTTGATTTATACTGCTTTGGTTCATAACGTTTTTCCACTTTGAATTCCATATTTATCACAAAGTTCTTCCATATTGATTAGACCTTGTTTATAAGCTTCAACTTTATTACAAGCTGGTAAGAGTTGTGCTATATCTTTATCTTTTTCTTCTTGTGATAATTCAGAGTAAGGTACAGCAAGTTTTGGATCACCATAATTTGAATCAAATACCCAACTGTTTCTTTTTAACCATTCTTCATGTATATGTGATGCCATTTTATCTATATCTTCTTTTGTAAATTGTTCACCATTTAATACTTTTTCATATACAAGACCTATTGCAACCCTTCCTGCTTCTAAATTTTCATATTGCCAATTAGAGGGTAATTCTTCAAATGTACAATTAGCAATATCAACTTCATCAGTGCCATGTGCTAAATTCCATTCTTCATCTTTTGATTTTTTAATTCTAGATTCATATGTACCATCTTCTCTTTTTCTACTATTTCTCCATACTTCATGCATATCAGAACCTAATGAATATGATAAAGCTTCTTTTATTGTTTCATTATCCATAATATTTCCTCACTTATTACAATTTATATTTCTTTTTAAAACTTTCAATATATTTACTTCTCATAACATTCATAACTTCGCAAGCTACTTTTATTGATAAATCATTCATATTGATATTTGATGTATCAACAAGTATTAAAGAGTTTACACTATTTTCAAATAATTCTTTTAAATCTTTTACACTATCATTATATTCAGTAATATTTTCATTATTTAAAAATGATCTTTTCTCAAGTGCTAAACTTGAATTGTAATCTCTTTTTAATGATGTAATTGGATCAGCATAAGTAATTACTAATACATCTATTAATTTTTTTGATATCTCTTTGTACTTTAACTGTAATTCATTATACATTTTAATATCCATATCATTTTTCTTATATCTAATATAATTCCATATTTGCCTATCATTAATACTTCTATCAACTATAATTATATCCTTATTAGTATTAATTTCATCTTGTAATTGTTTTACAGTTTCTTCTATTATTGCTAAATTAGAATCTAGTTTATTTGAATCTTTATACTTTTGCTTAAATACTTCTTTAAAATATTTTGATGTAGTAAACTCTTCTATTATTGATATACTAAATCCACCTTTCTTAAAGAAATCATATAAATTATTTATTGTAGTAGTTTTACCAGTTCTTGGTGTTCCACTAAACTCAATTACAAATGATTTTTCAAGTGGACATAGTTTTTTTAATCTTTGAAGTTCCATTTTCATTGCGTTTAATTTTTTTAATTCATTATAGTATTCTTCATTATCATTGAAAATTATATTTTTTAGATATTCATCTTCAGTACCTTCAAATACTATATCTAATACATTTTTTAATCTTTTAAATATTGGTAAGTTTTCATCTTCTTTATATATTAAACTTTTATAAACACTTGTATAGTACCATTTTTGTTCTTTTTCACCACGCTTAAATGCACTAAAATCACGAGTACCATACTTTTCAAACTTAATCATCATATCTTCAAGATTATTTATTTTGTCAGCACATATCACTAATTTATTTCTAAGTGGTAATATTTTTGTTTCATCTATAGTATGTTGTTTTCTTTCTTCCCATGATAATGATTTATCTCTTTCACTTGCGCCCATTACTAGAGAAGCTATGTCTTTTCCAAATTCTTTTTCAATATCTTCTATAGTATATTTAGTATCTTCTACTACATCATGAAGATAACCAGCAGCCACTACATTATCATCATAACCATATTCCTCTAATAATTCTGCAACACTAACCGGATGCATTATCATTGGTTTATCTTTTTCATTCTTTCTTACTTGTCCTTTGTGTGCTTTAATCGCAAATTCTTTTGTTTTTTCTTTAATATTCATACTACCCTCCTACTACTCACTAATTATATTTTATCATAATTAATAATCTAATAACATTACTATTTTAGTTAATTATTGAATAAGTATTATTAGTATTATATAATCAAATTGAAAGAAGGCAACATATGAAATTTCCTTATAAAATTTGTAAATTAACTAATAATGAAGTTAATATTTTTAATAAATACTTTGCTACTAAAGGTGAATTTGTTTTTGAAGGTATATGGTTTAGAAGTCAAGAAGAAGTAAATAAAAATGTATCAGGGTATATTGACAATACTACTAGAAATAGAAGAACAATTCATTATAATCATGTGTTTTATGTTAAAGACAATTATTTAATGGTAAAAAGTTCATACATATATTTAAGCATTAGATTAAATAATAATGAATACGATAAATATCTAAACGACATAATAAATACTTTAGAAAATAATAATTACATAAAAAACAATAATATATATATAAAAGATAATCTAAATATAATGATTAACAAGTATGATAAACATCCTTATGATGAAATAATTGATAATTACAAAACTGTTGATATTATTGTTAAAAGTGATAATTTAAATAATACTGATAAGTTATTTAATCAAGTATGGAATTTACAAGTTAAAGGAATTAGAGAAAGAGACACGCGTGGTAATCCTAAATATATTAATGATTTTAATGAACTAAAGGAATACTTTCCAATGGCTGTTGAACTAGGATGTGGACCTTCTATTGAAGCAGGTGTAATGCCATTATATAAATTACATGAAATATATAAAGTTCAAAGACATAATGATGGAAAATTCTATTTTGGTACTAGTGATACACTTATAAAACAAATTATAGAAAAAGATAATGTTAAATTTGATGAATTCTATGAAATCGTTGCTGAATGTATAAAAGCAAAACCAACTAATTTTCATTATAATTTAAAGAAAATGTATGATAAGAAGTTATTCACTATGAATCTTTTTAACAATAATTTTGATAGGTTATGTAAAAGAATTGGTATTAATGAAAATATATTAAGAGTTTATAATATAGAAAATTACTTTCCCAAAGTTATTTTTGATAAAGATATTAAAGCACTTTTATGTATAGGTACTCATGCTGATAGAAGACTTATACAAAGACAAGCAAGAAATCAAGGACTAAAAATAATATATGTTGACCCAGAAGGATTTAATACTGATAATGAATTCTTTAAATATGAAATTGAAGGTGCTAAAGATGAAGACTATATTTTAAAAATGACAGCTAGTGAATTTTCTCAAGTATTAGAGAATATTATAAATGAAGAAGATGTCAAATAAATGTTTATTTGATGTTTTATTTCGTTATTTATTGTAAAATATTAGTAGTATGGAGGTATTTTATTTATGGATATAAAAAGATGTACTAAAGAATCATTTGCTGTTATAGGACGTGAAGGTTCTACTTTAGATGGTAAAAATTTCATACAAAAACTATGGGATGATGTTGATTCTCATTTTAATGAAATAAGTGATTTAGCTTTAAAGGATATAAATGGTAATATTGTTGGTAGATGGGGACTTACTTCTGACTTTAATCACAATTTAAAGCCTTGGGAAGAAAACTATAGAAGAGGACTTTATCTTGCTGGTGTTGAATGCAATATTGATGCTGATGCTCCATATGGATGGACAAAATGGATTATACCAAGTTATGAATATATTTATGTTGAAATTGAAAATAAAGATACATTTATAAAAACAATATTTTACTTAGAAGAGAATAATATTCCACTTATAGGTGGAGTCAATAAGTATTATTCACCAATTACTAAAAAAGATTACTTATTTTTTCCAATTAAAAAGATTGATTAATTAATTTTAATCAATTTTTTCTTAAGAAATTACTATTTTTTCTATATTCTTTACTTTGTAATTTTTTATATCTATTAAATTCTTCCTGTGATATTTCTCCATTTTCTATTGCTTGTAAAATTCTACATACTTTTATATTTTCATGTGTACAAGTAGTATACTTACATTCTTTAGATAATTCTATTATCTTACTAAAAACTACATTTAAATCACTACTCATATCATTTGATGCTACACTTCTTATACCAGGTTCATCTATAACGATTCTTGAATCTTTCAAAATATATAGATTTCTACTTGTAGTAGTGTGTTTACCTTTGTCATCTTTATGTCTTATATCATTAGTTTTTATTTCACTATTATCAAGTAATGTATTTATAAGAGTACTTTTTCCTACTCCACTACTTCCAATAAAGACTGCTGTTTCATTTTCTTTCCATACACTTTTTAAATCATCAATACCTTCTTTATTATATGAACTAATTATAAATACAGGATAGTTAAATCTTTCTTCTATAATCTTTCTATAATTTTCTCTATCTTTTATAGAACATAAATCACTTTTAGTTAAGATAAATGCTATTTTAGAATTTGCTTTATTACCAAGTAACACTAATCTTTCTAATCTTGCTATATTAAAATCATTATTAAGACTTGTCACTATAAACACTATATCAACATTAGAAGCAAGTATTTGCTCTTTACCATTCTTATACTTTTCAGTAGTTCTATCAATAGATAGTTTCTTTAAAGTATTCTTTCTATTAACAATTTCTTCTATAGTATAATTATCGTATTTATCTTTATTAATTATTACATAATCACCAACTACTGGAAGTTCATCACGATTTTTCTTTTTTCTAATAGTTGCGGTAACATTTTCATTATTGAATAGAACATTCCAATTATTTTTATTAACACTTATTACTCTACCAATATTATTCATATATTTCTCCATTTAAACAATGATTATTATATTGTTCTAATGTTATATTGTATTTTGGCTTATTATACTTATGTATTTCTATATTATTAATATTATCTAATTCATATTTAATAAATTTATTTTTAACATCATTCATTAATTCACTTTTAGAATTATATACGTGAATACCCTTAAATCTTTTCCATGAATTTTCTAACCAATAATATTTATTATCTTTTTCAAATATTAAGAATGTATGAGTATGATATTTACTACTTTTACCAATCATAAAATATGTTTCAATATTCCATTTATTCTTTTGAAGTAAAAATCTCTCTAACTCTACTTGGTCATAACATAATCCTAATTTAGTTTTTAATAGTTTATTTGGTGATTGTAAAATATAATTATCATTAACTAAATTATCTATTTCAGTATGCCTTTTATTATCGCTATCAATATATCCATATTCAATATTATCCATAATGTTAACTGTATCATCTAAAGTATAATAATTCCATATGCCTAAATTACCTACTGCGTCTATCTTTATATCTAATGGTTCAATATCTTCAAGTACCCAACTATATCTACCAACTTCATAGTATCCACAAGTATATTCTTGTTTATTTTTTTCAATCTCTTTTATATAGTCACTTGTCATGTAAATACAATCTACCAGTTTACACTTACATATTATTTTTCCATAACTAAAAGTATCATTATCAACTATATCCATTAATTCTTTATTGCCTAAAGTTTCTTTGTCAATCTTTGATATACTCGCATGAATATATAATTCTCCTCTATAATTTGTCTTATAACTCCTTGTCTCAATAGACTTTTTCTTATTACATATAAGAGTTGCATATGGTTCTTTTATACTTAATACTTTCACTTTTCTCACCATATTCATTATATCATTATGTAAAACATTATTCTACAAAATATTTACACACGAATATAATGTAAAGTGTTAATATTTTTGTAAATAAATATAATTTATTATGGAAGAAGAAATAAATAGACTTCGTTTTGAAAACAAGATATGGATACTTTTTGCTTTTCTATGTCTATTAAATATTAGAGGTGATGATGATGATATTAACTATATCAAAACTAATAATAATAAATATAAAAACGAATCAAATAATATTTTTAAATTCACATTGATATGTACTCTATTTATATATTTATATTTCTTTAGAAGAAATGTTAGATTTTATAATAAAGCAAATTCCAAACAAAAAGAACTATATAGTATTAAAGTATATGGTTCTCTCTTATTAATTGTTGGTGTTATTTTATTAATATATTTTCAAGTTAATCAAGATTCTTTTGAAGGTGGTCCTGCTTTATAATTATTTATTCTCTAATATTGTTTTTAATGTTCTTGTAAGTTTAATACCTTCAATATTTTTATCTATATCATTTTTATCTTTCCATTCATCAAATTCTTCAGTAGTAAGTTTTTCAGGCATTCCAAATAAGACATGTAGTAACTTTGAATCCAATGGTGAACTACCTATTACTGCTTTCTTTATTGATTCAGTATCAAATGGATATTTATCTGGTTCACTATAAAATTCTCTTTTTCTTACATTATACATTACTTCTAATAAAGTCATCGGATCTAATGTTTGACCATAAAATAGTGATTGATATCTATCTAATGAATTCATTAAATTTTCAGTATCTATTGTTGTTGTTAAAATATGTCTAAAATCTTTTGGTGCCTTATTTGTAAATATTATTTTACTAGCAAGTGCTTTTCCGTCTATAAGTATTGCTAAATCATTAAATGATTGTGCCATTTCTTCTGGAACACTTTCTAATCCTTCTGTTAATATTATCTTTTTAACTCTTGGTGATAAATTTTTACTATAAGATGATAGTGTTACATCATTGTATTCTTGGTCAAAAAATCTAAATTCATCTTTTGATTTACAAAAGAATTTATATGATCTTAGATATGATTTATCTCCTTCACATTTCTTACTATCCCATGTAGGATCAAACATGAATACACCATTAACATGATATTTTTTGTCTTTAACATATACTAAACTTCTTACATGACCTTTTTTATTATTTTCTTTTTTGATAAGTTTATAATCCATTACACTTATACCTAAATTTTTAAGTACACTATTAAATATAGCAACATATCCAGCACAAACTATTTTATCTCCAAATAAAACCGAAGATAAATCTCTTGATATTCTATCTGATTCGGTATCAAGTTCTCTTGTATATACTTTTTCTCTAACTAAGTCATAAGCATACATTATTTCTTCTAAGGGACTTAAGTTATGTTTTCTAATTGTTTTTACTATTTCATCTATCGCATCTATTGTTTTCTTATATTCTTCAATATGTCTTTCAGTTTTATTACCATCAAAATATAAGTAAACATTTTTATATTCACCAAATAAGTTATATAACTCATTTCCTACTTCACTATCAATAGAGTAATTTCCATTTAAATGCATTGTTTTGGTTTTTAAAATTGGATTTCTTTCAATATAGTCTTTTATAGATTGTTCTGCTACAAAAGATATGGAAGTTAAATCTTTTACCAAATCAGGACTTTCTAATATTATTCTTTCTATTATTTTTGAATTTTCTTTAAATAGATTACTACCTGGAATATCATTATCAGTTAATTCATTTATTAACATTTTATTAACATTTATTTTTTCTAATGCTTCTTCTATTGGTGTATCTGGTAATACCGTTAGACCTAATATACACTCATTATTCTTTTCATCATAATATATTGGATATAGTGTTGGATATGAGTGTGTATCTTTATCATCTAATACTCTTATATCTATGGTATATTTCATAATCGTTTTTATATAAAATAAAACCTATCTATACAATAGGTCTATTTTATAATCCCCCTTTTAATTATATTTTTCCATATTGTACCTAAGTACGTTATATTAAAACATATTTAGAGGGAAAAGTCAATTATTACACACTACATTATTACTAACGTAGATGGTATTGTTAAACTATAAAGTCTTACTTTTCTTAAGTTATGCTCTTTTATATATTCAAGCATACTTTTAAATTCTTCACTATCTTTATAAATATCTTTATCGTATAAATACCATATATCAAATGGTGTATTTGCTCCTTCTTGTAACATCTTTTGAACTCTAGGACTTTTAAATACTACATTATTTTGTTGTTCATCTAAAGATTTATGTCTTCCTGAATCTTGATATATTTTAGATTGAATATCTGCTTCTAATTTATCACAATAGTGAGCGAATTTAGAACTCTCTTTTTCTTCAGCATCAAAATCTAATAATGAATTTAACATTGATTCTCTATCTGTTAAATTTCCAAGAGCGTGTTTCATTGCTTTATGTTCAATTCTTGCTTTTTCTTCTTTTGTTATATCAAAAGGTGTTTTATCTCCAATTTCTATTTCACCTATTTCATGTATTAATAATGTTTGTAATACTTCATCAAGATTAACATTTTTTTCTCCATCATACATAGCCATTGCTAAAACAATTGTGCCATATATATGATCAGCAATACTTTCTCTTTCACCAAAAATATTCCAATGTTTATTATCCCATCCAGTTCTTTCAGTTTTTTCAAGATTCATATTATCATAATAGAATCTAAATATTTCTTGATATTTTTTATTTTCTTCAAAACTTTTTGGCTTAAAAATACCTTTTCTTACTGCTTCTTTATATAAATCATAAAAACACTTATCTGGATTTTCATTAATAATGCTATGTAATCTTAAATCATTTACTCTACAAATGCTCGCAAATATTGAATCAAATGTAACCATCCTTCTTATTTCATCTAATTCTTTATCATATTTACTTCCATTAGCTAAATATTCACTACATTTAAAATCATCATTAGTAAGTGCAATTCCTTCAAGAGCAATCATTCTAAGTACCTTAGATATATCTTCTGATGGTTCAAATTCACTTTGAATAGCTCTTGCTAAAATCATACTTCCGTATAAATGTTCAGCAATACTTCTACCATTATTATCAATTACTGAATTTTTTAATGCATTTCCTTTCAAATAAAATTCTAATTTTCTTTTATTTTCTTCATCTATACTACTCATAATACTACCTCATGTTTTATTATACATTAATTTTTGCAAATTTGAATATTTTTTTACATAATTTTATCTATATCTATTTTAGAATAGTTATTTACATTATTAATAACTAAAGCATTAGTGGTAAGTAACATCATAGCTATAGAGAATGAATTATTTATTTCTTCCGTAACTACTTTATATGAATCTATTATGTTAGTAGTATCTATTTCACTTTTACCAGTATTTTCTAATATTTTATTATATGGACTTTTAAGTACTTCTTTGATTAAAGTTGAAATGTTATCTGTACTTTTCATATCATTTGCAATATTTAAAAGAGTAACTCCACATCCTTTAACAACACCATATTTATAAGAATTAATCGCTGTATTAAGAGCATCTTCTATTCTTAATTTCTTATCAATTCTTTCTAGTTCAGTAAAACCATAACTATATATAATACCCATCTTACCATTTAAAGCAGATATTCTTTTTTCTATAAATTCTTTTTCAAATTCAAATTCTTCTTCATCAAGTCTTACTTTTAGATAATTAATTCTTTCATTCAACTTATCTTTATTTACACTATTATTTATTATAATTGTTTTATCTTTTTCTATAATAATTTCATTTACTATATTATTTTTATTAAATGAATTTGCATAGTATTTTATATCAGTTAATACTTCTTTTGATCTATCACTCTTAAGTAATGTTTTTATTATATATATCTTATATTTAGATAGTTTATTATAATCATTTAAATCATTTAATATTTCATTTTCATAGTCATCACAAAATATAACAATATCTTTATTATTATTCATAAACATTTCTAAATCATTAATGTTACTTATATATTCAAGAGTGTATACATAAGCATTATATACATTTAATTTTGTTATATTTTCACCAATAGATCCTTCTATATGATAACCAAAGTCTAATTTCATTCCATTAATTGTTTCATAAGTACATTTATCTATTACTTTATCTTCAACTATTATATAGTTATCAAAGCCAATTTCATTAAATACATTTGATATAGCATTACCTATTTCTTCACTTTTACTAGCTATCATAGATACTTGCTTTATTTTATTTTTAGTATTACAATTTCTTTTTCGATTCTTTAGCTCTTTTAGTATTTCTTTTTTATATCTTTCTATTTCATGTGCTAAAGTAATATTGTTTACTCCACTTTTTATTAATTCTAGTCCTTTTCTATATAATTCATATGTTAAAACTATTGTTGTAGTAGTGCCATCTCCGACTGTATCATTTGTTTTCTTAGCAGCTTCTTTTATAAGTGAAGCACCTATATTTTCTATTTCATCATCAAGTTCAATGGAAGATGCAATTGTTACACCATCATTTGTTATAAATGGTTTACCATTATCTTTAGAGATTATTACATTTCTACCACTTGGTCCTAAAGTACAAGATACTGCTTCATATAATTTAGTAATACCACTAAGTATCTTATCATTCATTTCATCATTAAATATTACATTGTTCATATGTTTACCTCCAGTAAGTTTTTCCAATATTTTTTAGGCATAAAGTTTCTTTGACATCTTAAGTTTTTTCTTTCTTTAATAGTTACTGCTTTTATAAATGATTTCCACATTTGTTCATACTCATCATCACTATTTTGAAAGTTCATATCTATATCTTCTACTACCTTTAAAATCTTTCTGTCGTAAAATATTGCTTTATGTTTATTTTCATCAAATATAATCCATCTTTCATTAGGCAATCTATTTTTAAAATGACTTCCTAAAAGATATATTATGTCGTTATCAGGATTTATTTTTGAAAAATATATTTCATTTTTAAGTTTAGTAAATCTCACAAATCCTTTAAATTTATGTGCTTCACTTCTAATATTTTTAACCATTTTATTAAATTTAGTCACTTCTACAAGTTCATTATGATAAATTATTTTATAACCATATTTATATGCATTAAATAAGTAATCATATATAATTATTGCTTTATCTTTATCATGTGATAAAAATGATATTAATATATTTTCATAAACAAAATCACTTATTTTATTTATTATTGATTCTTTTACTATATCACTTTGTTCATAATTAGTTTCTATATATATTGGTGTATCTATTATATTATCTATATATTCTTTTTCACTATATATTTTTGATGGATAAGTATGACTTTTATATGTTACATATATTAATGTAAATAGTCCTTCTATTGTACCATCATATAAATATATATCATTTGTATGTTTAAAATTATTCATCATGAAATAAACTTAATTGTTTAATATTTCCTTCTAATAATATTTGTCTATAGATAATATCTTTTTTAAATACACCTGTCTTACTATAATATTTACCATCACATGTAATAAAATATTTTGCTCTTTTTAATACTACGCCTATTCTTTTTAGTGTATCAAAATCTAAGTGTGCTACTTTTCTTGTCATCATTATTCTTTTAGCAGATGTTACTCCTATACCTGGAACTCTTAATATATCTTTATAGTCTGCTGTATTTATTTCTATTGGATAGTTATCAATATTATTAAGTGCATAGTTAGCTTTAGGATCAATAAGTAAGTTGAAGTTAGGATCCTTTGGCGTTAATAATTCATTTGCCTTAAATCCATAGAAACGAAGTAACCAATCTGCTTGATATAGTCTATTTTCTCTTTTTAATGGTGGAGTCTTTATTGCTGGAAGATTTCTATCAACATTAACTGGTACATATGCTGAATAATATACTCTTTTTAAATCAAATTTATTATATAGTCCTTCAGTAAGATTTATTATTTGATAATCACTATCATCACTCGCACCTATTATCATTTGAGTTGATTGTCCTGCTGGTACAAACTTTCTATTGTTTTCTCTTTCATTTTTAATTTCACACATTGCTCCAAAGATATTATTACTCTTTTTATCAGGTGCTAGTAATTTTAAATTATTATTTGATGGTAATTCTATATTAGCACTCATTCTATCACTTAATTTACCAAGTTCATCTATTAAATATTTACTACTACCTGGTATACATTTAGTATGAATATATCCATTAAATTTATATTCCTTTCTAAGTAAATATATTGCCTCTATCATAAGTTTCATAGTGTAATCTGCATCTTTAATAATTGCCGAACTTAAGAATAGTCCTTCTATATAATTTCTTTTATAGAAATTTATTGTTAAATTTGCTATTTCTTCGGGAGTTAATATTGCTCTTTTTATATTATTACTTTTCCTATTTATACAATATTTACAATCATACATACATGCATTAGTCATTAATATTTTAAGTAATGATACACATCTTCCATCACTAGTAAAACTATGACATATACCACTTATATGACCATTACCCATTCCGCCTTCATTCTTTCTATTAGAACCACTTGAACTACAAGAAGCATCATATTTAGCACTTTCAGCAAGTATTGATAATTTTTCTTCTATATTCATAATGCACCTCTAATTCATTTTAACACAACATGATTATATATGCAAACAAATATTCGCTTTTTATAAAACTTATTTTTAATTTTTCCCACTTTAAAAGATTTTTCTATACAATTAAAAACCTAGAATATCAAAATCCTAGGCATAAAATATATTTCTTTAAAAACAATTATTTTTAATTCTTTATCTCAATTTAAATGTTAATTCTTTTCTTTATAAAAGAAGCACTAAAATTATATAGTTTGATTTATATAATTTGAAATATCAATTTGTATATCATTAATCATAAATTTATAATTTATTTTTAAGTATTTAGATACTTTATATGGAACAGTAATTGCTTTAGGCCAATCTTTTAAAATTTCAACATCAAATGTATCATCTGTAGTGTATTTTATTATTAGTTCTTTATTTGAAATATTTACATCAACTTTTTTAATCTTTTGTATTTCTTTATTCATTTTATCTTGTATACTAGAATTTATTGTTCTATGATATGTTACATCTAATTTATCTGCTAAAACTAGGCTTAATCCTATTAAAGATTGAATATTATTTCCTTTAGAATGATCAAGAATAGCTTGTCTTAAAGTATTTTCTTCATCTTGTGTGATATCATTTTTATCAATAAATCTAGTAAATATTTTGCTGCTCTCTATCGCATGATCAGTTTTATCTCCTTTTGATAAACCAATGTCGTGTAAAAGTGCTGCTGTCATTCCTAAATCTACCATTCTTTCATCAGCATTTAATTGTAATAAAATTGTTTTTACATATTCAGCCACTCTCTTATAGTGTCCTAAGCCATGTTCCCAATCCCATTTACCATTTGTTATAAATTTAAAACTTTCAATTTGTTTTACAGTATCCAAATACAATTTACTATTTATTAATTTTTCATATAAAAGCATAAAATCACCATAATAATTATATCATACCTTTTTATTTTTACAAATATTCGTCCTTACATAAAAACAAAATGTAGTCTTTAAACTACATTAATTTCATAAATATAATAACAAATAAAGTAAATATAATTATACTTATCATTATTGATATTATATTGATAATTGTATATTTTAATTTAGTAAATTTCTTTAACATTAAATTTATTAAGTTTGTTATCAAAATATAATTTGAACTAAACGTTATAATTGTAAGCAATATATCATAGTCTACTCCATACAAAGGACATAAATCTATAGAAGTACATGGTATATATTTATATGTTAAATAATTAAATAAATATTTAAATAATATTGAAGATAATATCATAGTTACAAAAAGAATAACATCATTTACTATAATCTTTCTATCATATTCCACTTTATTTCTTTTTATATGATAAATTAACATAAGTATTAAAAGTAAAAGTATATCTACTAATAAAGAATAATCTTTAAAATCTTTTACTATGTATCCAACTACTAACACTGAATAAAGTATTAAACTTATTAGTATTGTAATTAATATTCTTTTTAATATTTTCATTTTATATTGTCTGTAAATGATTTTGCTATATCATCTACTATTTCATCAAATGTTTTATCTTTAATATTTTTGTTATCTTTTTCTATAGTTTTATCTTTACTTTTATCACTCTTACTTTCAGTAACATATGAAAGTCCTGTTCCTGGTAATGTTAATGTTTTTCTAGTTGTGCCTTTTGCTGTCTTACTTATTCTTACTCCTTTAGTGCCAACACTATATCCTATACCATTTTTACTTAAATTTACTTTTACTCCTTTACCTAAATTAATACTTTTTCTAAATCTTAGACCCATCACTTATCACCTACTTATTTTTTAATACATCTCTTATTTCTTCTAATAAGACTACTTCATCACTCTTTTTAGGTTTTTCTTCTTTCTTTTCTTCTTTCTTATGTTTATCTAAGAACTTATTCATAATCTTAACAACCATAAATATACAGAATGCTATTATTAAAAAGTTAATGACATTTTGTATGAAGTTACCATATTTAATAGTTGAATCTCCTACTTTAATAGTTAATTTTGTAAAATCATATCCTCCTATTAATACTCCTATTAAAGGCATAATTATATCATTTACTAGTGAAGATACTATCGTACTAAAAGCACCACCTATAACAACACCAACAGCTAAATCAATAACATTGCCTCTTTTAATAAAGGTTTTAAATTCTTCAAATAGTCCTTTTGACTTAGTCGCAAATTCTTTAATCTCTTTAATTTCTTTTTTATTTTTCATACTACTCTTCTCTCCCACAAAAATTATAACATTTTTAAGATTTTAGGTAAACATTAATAATGAAGTTGCAATTACTATAATAATAATACCTATTATTTGTTTTCTATTTAGTTTTTCTTTTAAAAATATTACAGATAATAATATAGTAACAACAATACTTAATTTTTCAATCGTGAATACTATACTTGTTTCACCATCTTTTAAGGAGGCAAAATAAAATAGCCATGATAAGGTATTAGTGATACCTGAATATATAACATATTTCATACTCTTTTTACTTATATCTTTTAAATAAACATATTTCTTTTTAAATATGACTATAAACATCAATATAATAAATACAATAACTGTCCTTATAAATGTTGCTAAAACGCTATCTATATTATTAAGTCCCATTTTACTTATTATAGTAGTAGTACTTGTAAATATAGCAGTTAATACAGAATAAAGAATCCATTTCTTATCTTTTTCATTAGTAGTCTTTTTATTAACCGTAAGAAGTGTTCCAATTAAAATAAGTGTTATTGATATAATTTTTATAATAGTAATCTTTTCATGAAGAAATATCATTGATAATATTAAAGTTAATATTATACTTGTCTTATCAATAGGTGTTACTTTAGATACATCACCTGTATCAAGTGCTTTAAAATAGAATATCCAAAGTAGTGTTGTTGATACACCTGATAGTATTAAAAATATAATTGTTTTTAATGATAAAGTTATTATTTGTAATAGTTTTCCAAAAAAAATTGTTGATATAAAAGATAGAATTAATATTATAAAAGTTCTTATAGTTGTTATTAATATTGAATCTACTTTATTTAGCTTAGAAGAGTATGACGCTAAGATGGAAGTTAATCCTGAAAATATTGATGATACTAAAGCATATATTATCCACATGTTATTCACCATTATTATTATGATGTTATTCTTGAAAAAAATGCTTAAAAGTGTTATAATATGCTTTAGTTTTGAAAAGGGGAATAATTATGTTTGGAGAAAAAATTATTTTAGGAAATGCTAAATGTAAGGTTGATACTAAAGGAAGAATCCTTTTACCAAAGTTTACATATTCAGAAAAAGATGATGAAATAGTATTAAGTAGTGATGATAATGGTATTATATTACTTAATAATATAGTTTGTTTAAAAAGAAGAATTAATGAACTTGAAAAGAATATGTCTAGTGAAAGTGATGAAAGATTAATTAAGTCATTAAATGATAAACTTGAAAGACTATATTTTTCATGTATATCCGTGTCTAAAGTTGATAGTCAAAGAAGACTTATTATACCAGTATCTACTAGAATGGAATATGATATTAATGATTCAGTTATTTTACAAGGATGTAAAGATCATTTAAAAATGTTTAATAGTGATGAATCATATCAAAATTATAAAATGATGATAAAACAACTTTAATGGTTGTTTTTTTGTGGATACTTGTGGAATAAAATATATTAATTATCTATATATTAATGATATAATGTTATAGAAGGACGTGAAATAATGTTTAAATATGAAAGTGATTCAAGAAAAGTAACTAAAGGTCAAACTTTTGTCGCTTTAAAAGGTATGACTGTTGATGGTCATGATTTTATAGATAGTGCGATTAAAAATGGAGCTAGTCATATAATATGTGAAAAGGATATTGATGTAAGTGTTCCATATACTAAAGTAGAAAATACAGATACTTATTTAAGAGAAATATTAAATAAAGAATATGGTAATGATATTAATAAAATGAAATTAATAGGTGTTACTGGTACTAATGGTAAAACTACTAGTTGTTATTTAATATATCAAATGCTTAATAATTTAGGTATTGATACAGCTTATATTGGTACACTTGGTTATTATCACAAAGATGATTTTATAGAACTTAATAATACTACTCCAGATGTACTTACTATTTATAAACTACTTTATACCGCTTATGAAAGTGGTGCTAAAAGTGTTGTAATGGAAGTAAGTAGTCAAGCATTATCTTATGATAGACTTACTAATATTAACTATTCTATTATAGGATTTACTAATCTTACTGAAGACCATCTTGATTATCATAAGACAATGGAAAACTATTTAAATGCTAAATTACTTATACTAGATCATTTAAAAGATGATGCTAAAATAATAGTTAATAGTGATGATCCTGTTCATGATAGATTTAAAAAAGAAGGACACAAGTTCATTACTTTTGGATTTAATGGTGACTATAAGATAAATAATTTTGATACTGGTGCTGCTGAAACTAAATTAAATTTCAGTTTTGATAACAAAGATTATGATGTAGTTATTCCTCTTACTAGTAAATTTAATGTTTATAATTATTTAACAATGCTATCAATTGTTCATGAATATGGAATTGATATTAATAAAATAATTAAAGAAACACCAAATCTAAAAGCACCTAAAGGAAGATGCGAAACATATAAAGTAAATCATGGCTATGCGATTGTTGACTATGCTCACACACCAGATGCGGTCGAAAAAGTAATAACTGCATACAATGAACTTAAGAAAGGAAAAGTCATAACAATAGTTGGTTGTGGTGGCGATAGAGACCCTAAAAAAAGACCTATCATGGGAAGTATTGCTACTGAACTATCTGATTATGTAATATTCTCTAATGATAATCCTAGAACAGAAAATCCAGAAGATATTATGAAAGATATTTTAGAAGGTGTTAAAAAAGATAACTATGAAGTTATTTTAGATAGACGTGAAGCTATTAAACATGGTATTGATATAATGAAACCAAATGATATACTTCTTATACTTGGTAAAGGTCATGAAAATTATCAAATCATTGGTAAAACTAAAATACATTTGGATGACGCAGAAGAAGTACTTAATTACAAATCAAATTAATTCTTTTATAGAATTTAATCTTAAGATACATTTCTTAATGATTGAAGGAGTATGTGCATAAGCATCAGCATATTATTCTTTCAATCTTTTTATTATTTTAGATATAATTATTTTAATATGAAAAGAAAGCGATTAATATTAATCATTAACCGCTTAAAGTTTTTAGAAATGTGTATGTTATCTTTAAAGTTTTTAGTTTTACATTAATTTTCTTATATCTTATATCTTTTTTATATCTATATGCATTCCTCCTTCACTGTCTTTAATGATACTATTCATTTGTTAAAGAATTGTGAAAAGTTAATATAATTTACGTAAAATATATGATATATTATTTGTAGATGGTAGATATATGTAGAAATTAAACTATAAAAAGATTTTAATAATGATATTATTAGTGATATTACTTTGACTAAACGTATAAATTATATATAAATTAGTGTATTTTAAAAGATGTAGATTAAATTTTTCTACATCTTTTTTATTTTACCATTTCCAATTCTTTATTTCTGGCATATCTTCTCCATATTCTTTAATGTATTCTTTATGTTCTATAAGTTTATTTTTACACCATTCATTTAATGCAGAAGATTTATCACCTAATTTATCAAGATATTTTAATGCATCTATTACTAAATTATATCTATCTAATTTATTTTGTACTTTCATATCAAATGTTGTTGTTATAGTTCCTTCTTCTAAGTAACCATGAACATGCATATTTTGATTATGTCTTTTATATGTAAGTTCGTGTATTAGATTAGGATATCCGTGAAATGCAAATATAATTGGTTTATCTTTTGTAAACAAGTTATCATATTCAGCATCTTCTAATCCATGAGGATGATTTTCATGACTCTGTAATTTCATTAAATCAACTACATTTATAAATCTTATTTTTAAATCACTAAAGTTTTCTCTTAATATTTTAGTAGCAGCTAACGCTTCAATAGTTGGTGTTTCTCCAGCACATGCCATTACAAGGTCAGGTTCACATCCATCATCATTACTAGCAAAATCCCATCTACCAAGTCCTTTAGTACAATGCTTTATCGCATCACTCATATTTAACCATTGAGGGCGTGGATGTTTTGATGCCACTATTACATTAATATAATTTTTACTTCTAATGCAATGATCAAAACAAGATATTAACGTATTAGTATCAGGTGGCAAATATATTCTAACTATATCTGCTTTTTTAGTAACAATATGATTTAAGAATCCTGGGTCTTGATGAGTAAATCCATTATGATCTTGTTGCCATACATATGAACTTAATATAAAGTTTAATGATGAAATATCTCTTCTCCATGGTAAATCTTTTGCTACTTTTAACCATTTTGCATGTTGGCTTGCCATTGAATCAACTATTCTAATGAATGCTTCATAACTATGAATAAATCCATGTCTACCTGTTAATAAATATCCTTCAAGCATTCCTTCACATAAGTGTTCACTTAATACTGAATCTATTACTCTTCCATATGGACTAATAAATTCATCATTATCATATCTAATTCCATTCCATTGTCTATTAGTTGCTTCAAATACATGATTAAGTCTATTTGAAAGTGCCTCATCTGGACCAAATATTCTAAAGTTCTTTTTATTTTCATTTAATTTAATAATGTCTCTTATGAAATATCCAAGTTCCATCATATCTTGACTTATTGTTTCACCTGGATTTTTAACTTCAACTCCATAACCTCTAAAATCAGGAATATTTAATTCTTCAAGTAGTAGTCCACCATTCGCATGAGGATTCATTCCCATACGATGATTTCCTTTAGGTGCAAGTTCTTTTAATTCTTTTTTAAGTGTTCCATTTTCATCGAATAATTCTTCAGGTTTATAACTTCTAAGCCATGCTTCTAATATTTCTAAGTTTTCTGGATGTTCTTTATTTACCACTACTGGTACTTGATGACTTCTAAATGTTCCTTCAACTTGTAAATCATTTACAAATTTAGGTCCACCCCAGCCTTTAGGTGTTTTTAATATTATCATTGGAAAAGTAGCTCTTTTATTAAGTCTTGTTTTACTTTTAATAATTTTAATTTCTTCAATACATCTATCTAATGTTCTAGCCATTAATTCATGTATTTTAGCAGTAGATGATGCTTCTACTACATAAGGATTCCAGCCACATCCTTCAAAATATTTAATAAGTTCATCTTCTGGAATTCTTGAATATATGGTTGGATTAGCAATTTTATATCCATTTAAATGTAATATTGGAAGAACTATTCCATCAGTAAGCGGATTTATTATTTTATTTAAGTGCCATGAGGCTGCAAGCGGTCCTGTTTCTGCTTCTCCATCTCCTACTACACAAGCAGCAATTAAATCAGGATTATCAAGAACTGCTCCAAAAGCATGAGATAAAGAATATCCAAGTTCTCCACCTTCGTTTATACTTCCTGGAGTTTCTGGTGCTACATGTGAACTAATTCCACCTGGAAAACTAAATTGTTTGAATAATTTTTTCATTCCATCAATGTCTTCCGTAATACTAGGATATATTTCACTATAACTTCCTTCAAGATAAGTATTCGCAACCATTGCTTGACCACCATGACCTGGTCCTGAAATATATATCATATCTAAATTATATTTTTTAATAATTCTATTTAAATGCACATAAACAAAATTTTGACCTGGTGCTGTTCCCCAATGTCCTACTACATTTGGTTTAATTTGATCAAGTGTTAATTTTTCCCTTAATAGTGGATTATCTTTTAAATAAAGTTGTCCTACTGAAAGATAATTAGCCGCTCTTAAATATGCATTAATATTTTTTAATTCCTTATCACTTAGTGTTTTCATTTTTCCTCCTATTATCTATATATATTTTACAATAATTAAGGTCAAAAAAAAAGATATTGTTATTTGTTTTACAATACTCTTTCGCATAAATCTTCATATTTACTTCCATGAGGTGTTATTATGAATTGTCTTGTATCTTCATCAACCATCTTTATCTTAATATCAAGTCTATTTTTTGGTAAAATATCTTCAATTAAATCAGCCCATTCTATAATGCATACACCCCTTTTAGTGAAATACTCTTCTATTCCTATATCTTGTTTAGTATCACTTAAACGATATACATCCATGTGAAATAATTTCATCTCAGCATTATCATATTCTTTAATGATATTAAATGTTGGAGATGTTATGTTTTCATTAATACCTAATGCTAAAGCAAAAGCTTTTGTGAAAACAGTTTTTCCACTTCCAAGGTCTCCTATAAGACAAATAACCATATTAGGAAATTTTTCAGACTCAATATTTTGTGCTAATTCCATTGTCTCATCTTCGGAATAAGTTGTAATTTTATATTGCATTTGTATCACCATATTTATTGTAACATTAAAAAATAAATATATACAATAGTTTTTAGTCATTTTACATTATTATTATATTTGTCTATACAATAGACTTATTTATTACATACAATAGTCTAGGAGGAAATGATAAAAATGTTATATGATGAAACAAATAACAAATATGATTTAGATTATAATGAAATCTATGATTATGAATATGATATAGATAAGGTCGTTAATAAGAATAGTTATAATGATGTAGATATTAATATAGATAGTATTAATTTTAATAGAGATAATAGTTTATACTCACCTATGGAAGGATTTAATAAAGGTAACATGTTTAAAAATTTATACTCAAAGTATAAAAATCATATATATAAATTAAAAGTTAATAGTAAAAAAGATGAGTTGTTATATAATATTCAAATGTATAGTTTTGCAATGAAAGATATGAATCTTTATTTAGATGTTTATCCTGATGATAAAAATATTTTAAATAGTTTTCATGATTATAGAAAGAAGTATGAGGTACTTAAAAAACAATATGAAAGTGAATATGGTCCGCTATGCATGAGTAATACACTTAATACTGAAAAATGGACCTGGGTAAGTAATCCTTGGCCATGGGATAAAGGAGGTAACAATTAATGTTTAAATATGAAAAGACACTGGAGTATCCTGTTAATGTTAGAAAAAAAGATTTAAAAATGGCTAAACTTTTAGTGGCTCAATTTGGTGGTCCAGATGGTGAACTTGGTGCTTCACTTCGTTATTTAACTCAAAGATTCAGTATGCCAGATGATAGAGGTAAAGCATTACTTACTGATATTGGTTGTGAAGAATTAGTACATTAACGATAGACATTAAAAAAAGCCTCACTATTAAGTGAGACTTTTATATTACATATTTTGTCAGTCCTATACTAGCAACTGACTATTTAATTATACTTTATATTATATTTTTTGTAAAGAACTTTCTTGATAGAATCCGGTAGTTCCAGTTGAGTTTCCAACTTGATATGGGTATTTTCTACCAGTCCATACTTTTAGTATTTCTCTCTCCCAACCAATACCATAAGCAGTATTTGAAGTTCCATAACTAGAACCATTACCAGTTCCAACAATCTTAACTTTATCTCCAGCCTTTAAACTTGTATCAGGCTTAGGTTCTGGTGTTGATGTACCTGGTTTTCCTACGCCTTTATCAACTAAAGCTTGCACCGCATTATATCTGGAACCTAATTTTTGTCTTCTTGTATCTCCGTTTCCAAATTCTCCAGTCCAAACTCTACGAGCTAATTCTTCGTCTGATACTCCTGGGAATGGATCTACGGCTGGAGTAGAACTTCCACCATAACCGACGATTTTTTTAGAACCTTGTAAATAAGGTGTTGGATCAACATACTCACTTCCATTATAAATACCAAAATGCAAATGTAAGCCTGTACTATTTCCTGTTGTCCTAACGACATCAGTTCCTAGTTTAGCACCTTCCTCTACAATATCTCCTAAATTCAAGTGATTATTAGAGCCGTTGTCTAAATGACAATATAATGTCTTGCAACCGTTAGCGTGCAATAATGTAACACTATTACCACCGCTAGGATTAGTCGTTTGTCCCGTGATTCCTTTTTGAATTGATACGACTTTACCTCTAGCAAAAGCTACAATAGTTCCTAGAGTAGTTATATCTAAGGCTCTATGCCAACCTACAACGTGTACTCTTTGACCGCTAGCATTAGTGTACCAGAAATCTCTATACTCATAGCCACTTGATCTACTTAATGTACCAGTTTTACCTTTAATAGGGCTTTTTACTACGTTATAAATATATGCCATAATTATTCTTCCTCCTTATTTTCTTCTGTAATCTGATCTTCTGGAGCTTCTACTCCTAAATCTAATATTTCTGTTTCTTCAATAGATGTATTTTCTTGTTCTTTTGTAATTTTTTCTTCCATTTTAATTCCTCCTTTGAAAAAATTATTTATAATAAAAAGAGACTAGTGTCTCTTTCTATTCAGGTTTTTTTGGAAATTCCACTTCATAAGGAAATCCTTTTTGTTTTGTAATATCTCGAAGTTCTTGTCTATAAATAGCCCAAGCTCCGTTTTTTATTGTACTTATAGTGTTAAACAGTTCTTTTATAACAGTTACTATATTAGTCAATGTTATTTCTTTAGGTATTTCAAAATCTATTCTATCTAATACCATATTTTTATCACTGTCGGCTAAAAGCTGATTTCTTTTATTTCTTATTTCTTCAGCTTTTAAATTATAATCATAAGTTTTTACAGCTTCTAACCACTTATTATAGTTTTGCTCTATAATAATATCTAAATTAGTTCTATAAGCTGTTTTCATTCTATAAGTATAATATACATATACAGTTTGTTCTTCCTTTGTTTCCTCGGAAATATTATCAAAAAAGACAACCTCACAAGTGTTGTCTTTAATGTTCTCTATACTAAATTTTATTTCCGGTTTTATTGTGCTTTCTGTTTTCATTTTTAATTACCTCCTTAACCTTTTTAAAATCAACATAAGGCTTTAAATATTTTTGAGTGTAGTTATATGAATCAGAATGTATAATCCAACCATTATAACTCATTATCGCACAAGCGTCTTTAAAATTAAGTTCTTCTTTTTTTGATATTTTCTTGATTCTTCTTTTGATTCTTAAAAAATTACTTCTTCTTAAAGTAGTATAACCTCTGTAAAAACGATAACCAAGAAAGTCAATAGGACGGCTATCAGTTTTAAATAATTGCCAATTTTCCTTAATCCTTAAATGTTCTCGTGCTAAGAACTCGTCAATAGCATATTTGCACTTACGTAGTTCTTTTTTATTATTAGAGAATAATACCATATCGTCCATATATCTTATATAGTATTGAACCTTTAATTCTTCTTTTATATAGTGATCCAAATCTTGTAAATAGTAATTAGCAAACCATTGTGAAGTAAAATTACCTATTGGAACACCCTCTGTAGAACTATCTACTATTAGATCCATTAAATATAATGTATCTTTATCTTTGATTATTTTTCTAAACTTCTTTTTTAGTATTTCTTTATCTATACTGGGGTAAAACTTTTTAATATCTAATTTTAAACAATATTTAGTATGTTTTCTATCATTAACTAGGATTCTTTTAACATAATTCATTCCTCGTTGTATTCCACGCCCTTTAATAGAAGCACAGCAAAATTCGTACATACCTCTTTTAAAAAGTGGTTCTACTTTATTCATTAAAGCCCAGTGTATTATTTGATCTGGGTAAAACCTAGGTTTGAATACAATTCTTTCTTTTTTACTAGCTCCGTCTCTTATTTTCATTTCAATATACGGACTAGGAATATAGATTCTATCTGATAACATTTTTTGCACTTGCATAGCGTAATACGTAGGAGAGTCTAGTATTTTTTCAACACTCTTACGGTGCGTCTTACCAACAGAAGCTTTAAATATTGCTGATTCAATATTATTGAGTTCTAATATTTCATTATAAATATTTCCTTTTCTTTTCATTTCTGGCTCCATATTCTTATATTTGCCTGCCGACTTTTCGAGAATTAACCTACTAAGCCAACCCAGAGCGACTAATTTTTGCCAAGGGGCAAGGAAAATGATGTGTAAGTAATTTATAAATATAAGTAGTCGAGCACCGACATTAGTGTTGTAATCAGTCCCAGACCAATTGAAGTTCCAATACCACAACCCAGCTTGAGTAGTATTGCCCCAATTACCGCCGACAAGAGCCTGCCGAACACTGAAAACGCCGGTACAAAACACACCAAATCCCAAAATAAGAGGTCGAGCACCGACAGTGGTGTTAGCCAACGACGAATCATTGTTGTAATTCCAATACCACAACCCAGCATTACTACCATTATCAAAACGACCGCCGACAAGAGCAATAAAAACGCCACAAATCACGCACTCAAACACATCAAATCCCTATATTTATAAAATGATATAAGTAGTCGAGCACCGACATTCGTCCACGCATTAGACGAAGCTTCATTCACGTTCCAATACCACAACCCAGCTTCCGTACCATTAGACCAAGCACCGCCGACAAGAGCAAAGAAACACAAACAAAAGGAAAGTGCAAACCACACCAAGTCCCCGAAAAAAATAAGAAGTCGAGCACCGTACGAAGTATATGTATTAGACGAAGTATTGTCAAAAGTCCAACACCACAACCCGCAACGTACAGCGTCGGTAGTATAACCACCGCCGACAAGAGCGAAAGCTAAAAGTCGAACGGTACTCGCCACATCAAATCCCTAAAAATAAATTTAGCTCGACCGACTTTCGTCGGTAAAAAAGAAGTTTTTTATGGGAGGCTGGTCGCCCCCAAACCCCCACTTACTGGTTTCTAAGAAGTCGAGCACCGACACCAGTGTCGTAATCAGTCCCAGACCAAGCGAAGTCCCAATACCACAACCCAGCTTGAGTAGCACTGCCCCAATAACCGCCGACAAGAGCAATACGATTCCCGTCATTCTGATAGTAATAATCACACATATTTGTAGTAGAACTACCAGAAGCTTCAGTTGTTAAAGACATAAGGGGATTATTTGAATCATAACCTAATTTAGAAGCATAACCATTAACTGACGGCATTGTGAAATTTAATGCGTGATATGCCCCGTCGAATGTATCAACAGCATATTTACTAGAATCATAACATATATACGGAACGTGATCTTTTACATTTATACCGTCTATAAATTGCCAAATATTTCCGTAAGGATCCTCAATACCTCTATATATTACAGAATATGTTCCGTCATTACCTAAGCAACCGGATTTCATACCTAGGGTATCACAACCGCCACTGTTGTTAGGTGTACTACTTGAAACACGACCTTGTCCTAACATAGATTGACAATTATAATTAGCATACTCTACTAAATATAACATCTGAATAATTAAATAATGCCAATCTAGTTGTCCGAATCCGTCTCCTAAAGCCCTAGCATAAGATCTAGCATTAGTTATATTATAATTTCTAAATGGCTCATAACCACTTCGGCTATACACTCTTGAGGCTGAACCTGAATAAGTATAACGTCCAACACTAAATTGCTCGCTTTTAATGAATCCGTCGTGTTTTTCTCTCGAAATAAGAATATATTCTACATTGTTAGAAACATATCTCTTGTAATAAAATTCTGGTATTCTAGTTAATACTTCGCCATTAGAACCGTCAAACTTAAATGTAGGTTCCCCATAATAAGCGGTTATTGCTTTAGCTTGAGTATCATAATTGTATGTAATAATATCAGACCAAGGGTAGATACTATCAAAATTATTAACAACAGAACTACCGTCCTTAGTTGCATTAGCTATCAATCCAACTGAATCGTCTGTTCTTTCCCACGCTGAAGATGTATTAGAAGATAACGATCTTTTTATACCGTATATCTTATTTGAGGTTGTTTTCACTTCGAGATTTACTGTTTTGTCTGTTATAGATTGTTCCACACCGTTAATAAGTATTTTTTCAACCTTATTAACTTGTGCTCCTTGTGCTATTCCAGCTAACTTATTTTTTTCCGAAGTTGAATAATCATTAGTCGATAATCCTTTACCAGTTTGAGCTTTTACAAAAACACCGCCTTTTACATTAAAAGTCAACTTTCCGTTGACTTGTTTTAATTCTAACGTAGTGTTATCAGCATAATACTCATTAACTAGATCACTAACAGGAATAGTGATAGTTTCTTGATTAGCGAGAACGAGTATAATACTCTTAGTATCGCTATCATAATGTCCGCTACTAACTATTAACTCTAGTGGCAAATCGACAGTAACTATTGTATCATTATATTGTGTAAAAGTCAAAACTCCGTTAGCACTGTTATATGAAACAGACTTAAACAAGCTTGATATATTTTCTATTACTACTATATTACTAGGAGTTGGTACAGAATCTAATTTTTCTTCTAATTCTTCTGTTAAAGCTCCTCTAAAATATGGTAGGTTATTCCAGCTAGTATTACCGTCGCCAAATTTTAATTTTCCTGTATCAGTTTCGTAGCCTTGTTCTCCTAGAGCTAGAACTGGGTTTTCAGTTTCCCAGTTCGTTTTTATATCTCTACGAGTTCTAATTATTTGTGCCATAATTATTTCCTCCTATTCTGTATCTTTTTTCTTTGTAAAAAAATACGTAAATACCATTGTTACAATGTTGCTAAATAAAGTGAATACTAACTGAATCAAATCCATATTTCCTTTAAAAAAAACCATAATAGTAATGATTTCTAAAGTCAATAACAATGTCAGTGTTGCAATAGATTTAACATCAATCAATTTACTAATTTTTTCTTTCATTTTATTTTCCTCCTTTATTTACATTAACTGGTGGTAGATTAAAACATTGATTAACTAATAGATCTACGCCGTGATTTCCACCTAAAGACTTATATTGTGTAAATAAGTCTTCTATGCAGGATCTAGCGTAATCAGGTAAATAACCAAGTTCCATATATTTTTCTATTTTACCAGTTATTTGACTTCTCAATAATAAAACCATACTATCTTTAATGGCTGTATTACTTTTTTTATTTTCTTTGAGTTCTTTTACTAAATAACCACTTAAGGCAGTTAATATAGTAGGAACTAACCATTGTATTACCATTTCCAAGTTTATTCCTCCTTAAATTCTAAAATTTATGTTTTCTAAGCTAACATAGCTATTAGAACACATAGCGTCAATATAGACATTTCCATTACTTAAAACATCAACTCGACCAAAAGTGTTATTAGCATTTACAACAAATATTTTTCTTTTAGCCGGTCTATAACCAACTGGCAGAGTAAAAGCAACAGCTCCAACAGTTCCTCCTTTTATAAGCCCCTGTAAAAAAACTCTGTCTTTGTCTTTATAGTAACCAGCAGTATCATAATCGCCACCGTATTTAGTCCAGCCATTTAATAGCGTAGGACTTTTAACAGATTCAGCATTTAGTATATTAAGTTCGGCATTGTTTACATATAATCCATTTGTTCCGTCAGATTTAGGAACACAGTTTATACCAACTTTTCCTTTTCTTAAAGCTATAAGTGGAATACCATTTACTAATATTGCTGTAAAAGATAAGTCGTTTAGTTTATCTTTTAATTGAAATTGAAAAGTATATGTATCTTCAATATCAAAATCTCCTATAACAGTAGCACTTAATCCAACCTCTCCCTTAGTATAATCAATATAATAATTCTTTTTAGTATTAGGAATTAGTGATGTAGGAATATCAACCCAATTGTTATAATTAGTATCTGATGTTTTCTTATATCTATATTTGAAATTCAATACATCATTTTTTACCTCATTATTATAGAATAATCTACTAAAATTACCAATTAGAGCAAGAGTTACTTCTGTGTCATAATTATTTTTTCTTTTCATATTGATAGTAGGTATTTCAGGAACAGAATAAGCAATAAATGTAATTGACTTAGTTACTGTTGTGATAAAACCTCTACTATCAATAGCTCTAACTTGACAAGTATTGGCTCCTGATAAGTTTAGATTAGATATAGTTATTTTTCTATTAGTAAGGTCTGTTGTTTCAAATATCAAACCATTTATAATAGCTTGATACTTAACAATCGTTGCTTCATTTTTTCCTACGGCTTTAGAACAGGTTATTTCAATACCATTATAGTTTTGAATCAGAACTTGATTAGTACCTAAAATAGTATTAGCAGTAGCGTTAGTTCCTTTATAAGTCCAATCTGTAAAGGTTGGCTCATTTCCAGAACTAGAAATTGTTAGTGTACCTGATTTAGGTGTTGATCCAGCACTTGCACCACGAATATAAGTAATACATTCCAAATTTAAAGTAGCAGTAGGACTATTCTTTACTAATCCGTAAATTGTATTTATTTCAGCCTGAGTAAAGCTTAAAGTTGTACTTGTTGATATATCATTTATTGTTTTTATTAACGTAGATCCAACTTTAACCTTTAAACTATGTGTATAAAAATCTTTATTTCTATTTACATTAACAGTTATAGAACTTCCTAAAGTTATATTAGGTGTATCTTTTATTGTACTTAAAGTAGGATTATATGCTGTTCCTGAACGAGAAGTAGCATTAGCAATTTTTGTACTTCCATTATAAGTCGTACAATAAATGGTAGAAGAAGTACCAGCATTAAGCATAGTTTCAACTTCAGTTTTACTTGGAGTCCAAGTTGTACTAGTTCCTACACCTGTTATAGATTTTATCAAAGTAGATCCAACATATATATCAATGGTATGTGTAAAATTAGAATGAGCCCTATTAACAGTTATTGTAGTTGCGTCTCCTTTAACGAAATCAGCACTAGAACTTATAGAACTAGCACGAGGAATAGAAGAACATACCATATTAGTAGAATTATCTTGATACATATTAGGATTATACCACCTAGACGTGTCTCCATTTCCGTAATAGAACATTTGCTTAATATATGCTGATAAAGTTAAAGAACCGTCATTATTATTATTAAAAGTAGTAGTACCACTCGCAATAATGTCTCCAGCTCTCCAACTAGTTAAGATTGCTCCTCCAGTATGGTGGTCGTATAATGTAACACCACCTAGAGAAACGTATAGAGCATATAAGTATGAATAAGGAGTTCCCTCAACCGTTATCTTCCAACTAACAGTGGTCTGATTTTGGTTTCCGTCTGTTTGAGTAATATTGGTAATTGTTAATCGACAATGATTATCGGTTTTACCCGATACGTGGGGACTATTTTTACAATCTAAGACACTAGGATTTATACTAGCCATATTATACCGCCTCCTTATCAACTAACACTATGTCTAAGCCCTCTTTAACAGCTACAAACATAGTTTTTACATCATTAACAGATGTATCTCCAATTTCTATACTTTGATACGCCCATAATTTATTAACTTCGGTAGTATCTTTATTTAAAGTAAATACTTTTATCATTCTTCCATTTACTAAATAATAACCAGCAAACTCACTAGGGCTAATAATTGTATAACCAGAATAAACACTATTTTTAATAAGCATACCGTCAATATCAACTAATACTTCGGAAGTATATAACTCGCCACTAGCTTGTTTCCATTGTTGAGGACTATTACCAGTATTTAAAATCAAATCACTTATTAACATTTCTGTTGATGTAGCTTCTAGTATTACTTTAATTGAATTACCTTGAGCTATAAACGAATAATTAAAAGATCCATTATCTTTAGTTTGATCGTAAACAGTTACTTTCGTACCATTTTCAATCATTACTTTAGCAGTACCTATAGTTTTAAGTTTATTTGCTATAAATGACAATGTATAAACATTGCCAGTAGTAACAGCTATTTCTTGTTCTATTGAACCAGTTTTAATTAACCAACCACGATTCGCTAGAGTATTTATTCTAGTAAAGTCATTTTCGATATAATCAATACTTCCAGAAAGCAAAGTCCAAAACTTCGGAACATTATTACTATCTATTGTTTCCCAGGCAAATCCAACACTGTTTTTTATTAAGTTATCACTACCTGTTTGAGAAATAATTGTTTTAACTTCGGTAGAAGATTGTTCTATTTTAGTTAATCTAGTTCCTTGTTCTGTTATTTCTTCGTTTAAAGATGTAATTATACCTTTAATTTTATCAACGTTTAACCATACATTTTTTATTTGCTCTCCAACTTTTCCAGCACCTTTATATTCTTGTTTTGTTTTGCTTTTTGCAGGAGAAGAAATGTTGGTTTTTAATGCACCATTATACCTTATATTTAGATTCATAATGATACTTGGTTTTATACTTCCGTCTCTATCAACAATATCAATAATAGAATGGTTTAATTTATAATTTCCTAGTACCATTTCAGCAGTAAAAGGAAAGTATCTGAATCCTATTAGTTGACCTAGTAGTAGAGGAGCGTATTTTTCTCTGTCTTCATTAAGAATCAAATTATTAGAAATTTTAACTTCTGTTAATCCGAATTTTTTTATGCTTTCTTCGTCTTCAGCTATAATAACATCATAGTCAGTAGAACCGCTTTCGTCAGTTTCTGTTAAAACAACTCTATTAACATAACCGAAACAATCTTCAACATTAAGTTTCTTATAAACACGTGGTTTTAATTTATAATCGCTTTTCTCGAAAAATTGAATATGCAATTTATCGTCTTCGGCTACTTTGGCAAAACATAAACAAGATTCAGCAATAATTCTTATTACTTCTCTGAAAGTTGCACCTTTTGTATAAAATTGTTTTGTAAGTATTGCTTCAGAACACCAAAAGTTAGTTGTAGCTAATTCTATTCCTAAATAATCACATATAGTTTGTACTACAGATAATCTAGTGCAGGGGTAGTTAAAATTAAGATTACATTCTTTATCAAAAATAAAGGATCTATCTTGTAAATTAAATTCTGTTTGAATTCCTACCGTTTCACTATCAGTTTGCTTTACTCTAAATGTTCCTAAAGAAGAATAATTAACAACATCATTTTCTTTATAACCCATAAATATTTCTATATCTTTATCAGCTAGGGAATATTTATAATTCCCATTAGAAATAGGATTCATAATCTTGATTCTTGCAGTTCTTGCGTTGAAACAGCCAAATATTTTATCTAAATTATCGTTTACTTCTATTTCTTGCAAATCAGTTTCAGATCTTATATTTATATAATCATAAAATCCACTAGCAACACCGCCGTCAATTTCCGTACGATCTATATCTGGAGCGTTACCTCCGTCGATAGGTTGCACTACATAAGTAGAATTAGCAAACCCACCGTCAATCTCGGTGGGGTTTACTTTTTCAATATATCTAATATAGGCTTTAATTGATTGAGATAACCTATTAAAATATTCGTTATTCATTATATCGACCTCTTTCGACGTCTCTATATGCTATTAACTGAAATGTTAATTCCTGACAACCGTCTTTAGTAGATTTATGGGGTGTTCTAATTCCAGGACAGTAATAATCATTTATGTAGTACTGTCCTTGTTCTAAGTTGTACCATTTTACCTTGAATGGTTTTTTCTTTACCATATTTAGAATCAATATTATTTCAAGGTAAGTAGTAGAACCAATAGAAACCTCTAAGTCTGGAACTCTAGCAACTTCATAAGTTGTTAGATCAGCTTCAGCGTTACGTTCGGCTGAACTTTCAACAGGATTTAAGATAGGAGCTACATTTATAACTTTCGGTACCTTTACAAATTGTCCTTTGTATTCTATATAACAAAGAGAATTGATAGGCTCAAAAGTAATAGAATTTAGGACTTGCTTTAATATTTCATTATCTGTATTCATATTGCACCTCCTATAGTGGGTTGTAGCCTAATTCGTCGCTATAAGCGTCGATTGCGTCAACTACAACTTTTCCTAACGTAGCTCCGTTAGAATCTACTAATCTTAGCGTTCCAGTCATTTTACCTGAACCACTATTTATTTTATTTACCCATTTACTCATTACACCGTCAAATACTTTAGCCATTTCACTTTCTTTAGATACGATTTCTGGATTGAATCGTGCGTTATCGTATTCAGCCATAACACCAACTGTTTCTTTGAATAAAACGCCTCCGTTTTCAAATTTCTTTATTTTAGGAATATCAAAGCCCCATTTTTTACCGCCTATAATAGGAACCCAATCGGGAACATCAAAGCTGATTTTATTGATACCTGAAATAAAACCATTCAATACATCAATAATTACATTAAGAACACCTTTTACAACTCCAGATAGAGAATCCCATATTCCAGTAAATATAGATTTAACACCCTCCCAGGCTTTCTTCCAATCGCCAGTGAATATTCCAGTAATAAACTTGATTATTCCTGTTAATATTTTTGTAATACCCGTTACCAAATCGCTTATGGTACCAACAATAGTACCAACAATTCCTATAACAGTGCTACTTAAGAAAGACCAAGCTGGAGCTAATTTTTCTAATAACCAAGAAACAATAGGTTTTATAAACTTGTTATATAATTGTAAAGCACAATCTATAACAGTTGCTAAGAACTCTCCGATAGCCTTAACCATTTTACTTATATGTTTGTCCCATAGCCAAGACAAAGTCTCTAAAAACGGCGTTATTATTGGCTCTAGTACGTTGTCCCATATAGATTGAAATAGATCAATAGTATTAGTAACGAACTCTCCAATACCGTCTAATATATCTTTACCATACTTATTCCATAGTTCTAATAGAATACCAGTAAAATCAGACCAAGCTTTAGTAAGAGTTTTTATTAAAGGATCTATTGCTTCAGTCCATACAGAATTAAATAATTCAGTCATTCCCTCTATAATTGGCTGAGAATATTCGTTAATTGTATCTCCTAAGTCAGTCCAAAAGGTAGTCCATAATTCAGTAATATTTGAAAGCATTGTTTCAACGTCTAATCTAATGTTTTCCCAGGTTAATTGCATATTTTCCCATAATGCTTCGCCCATAGATACAACAAAATTGTAAATATATTGAATATATGACTTAACAGCATATACAAATGATTGAACTATAGCACTGTCCCAAACACTTTTAAAGACATCTTTTATTCGTTTCAATTTATTATCAATTTCCTCAAATGCTCCGTCTAAAGCGTCAGTAGCAGTAATTGCGTCAGAAAAGTCATACGGATCGTCTATACTCATTCCAGAAGCACCGCCAGACGAATCGCTATCACTATCTGAATCACTATCTAATACATTTAATTTATCGAATCCTTGCAATCCTTGTAATGCTTTTTTAGTTTTTTTAGCCTTATCAGTGGTGTCGTCCAAACTACCACCTAATCCCTCAACAGCTTTTGTAGCTCCGTTTGTTTCTGGCTTAACACCAGTTAGCATATAAACGAATCTTTGAAAATACTTACCGGCTAGAATAAGTTTTTCCATTATTTTATTTAAAGCTTGAATTATAGGGGTTAATACTTGAATAAAAGAACTTCCTAAAACACTTTTAAAAGTATTCCATTGTTCTGATAATACTCTTACCTGGTTAGCCCAGTTTCCTGATGTCCTAGAGAAGTCTCCTTGAGCGTCTTTAGTAACATCAAGTAAGTAATTATATCTTATAATTGCTTGTTCCGCCTGAGACATTGAATTGAATGACTTATCAATACCTTTAGATAAAGCGTAAGCCTCCAAGTTAGCAACATTAAGGTTTATACCTAATTGTTTCAATGGCTCAGTTTCTCCTGAAATACCAGCTCTAAGTTTAGTAAACGCCTCGTCTCCGCTAATATTATAAAATGAAGCCATATCTCCAGCTAAAGCGGTAAGATTTTGAGACATTGTTAATACTTGTTTGTCTGATAATTTCATACTTTTTAACATAGCTCCCATTGTGGAAGCATATTGTTTAGCTGATAATTCACTTAATCCTAAGCTCTTAACAGCATTTTTAGCAAAGTTATTTATAATCTCGGAACTTTCTCCAAATACTACGTCAACAACATTCTGTACTTCCTCCAAGTCGGAAGCAGCTTGAATACAGGCTTTAGTAAAATTATAAATGACTTTAACAGAAAAAGCAGTGGCTACAAGTTTAGTTATTCCTTTAAGACTTGTTCCAATATTGCTTATTCCTTTTTTTAACTTAGCGTCGTCTATTTTGGTGTCTATAACGATACTTCCGTCCGCTTGTCTAGCCATTTTTAACCACCTCCTAGAGCGATATTAAGTTGATCTTGAAAATCTCTTTCTTTTTCCTCCTCGGTTCTATTATCTGGTAGAGCATATAGTTGTTTCATTTCCTGATAAAACTTTTTTTGATTTTCAGGCATTTTAGGATCAATAGTCATACTACGATATTGCATAATTTTTACAATTTTAGTTTTATCTGTTAATCCGTTAAATAACATTTTGAATCTCCACCAATGTATGTTTTCAACAGTAAGATCAATATTATATTGTTGTTGATAAGCACTAACTATATAAGCTTGATCCGCCTCATAATCCAGAATACGATTATTTGATTCTCTTATTCTGTTTACAGTCTGACTTTGTTGTTTTTTTTCTTCTTCAGATTCTCCCATAGTATAAAACCACATAATAGCATTAAATGCGTCTAATATCTCTTTATTTGTTTTGATAGGTGGGGTTTCTATATACCATAGTTTAATTGATTGCATAATCTTTTCATACGGCGTTAGATACCTGTCTGACATAAGTTCTACAAATATCATAGCTATATAAAATTCTGTATTTATCAAAAAAGGACTACCGTTGACTTTTACTGTCTTCGGTAGTCCCTCTATTAACACATTCATTTTCGATTACTGGCTCTTTCAGAAGAATACTCAAATGCAACTACGTCTTTAGTTGCTTCACGACAGATAACGATTAACTGACTTAATAGATAGAGAGGACGCATATAAGAGTCCATATTATCTCCAAAGAGTTCAACAAAAGTTCCGCTTCCTAAAGCTAGATCAATACCGTGTTTACATTTTTCTAAAGTAGATGTTAATTTCTGTTCTTCTTTCATATTAGAAGAATCAATTTTTTTAACTTCTTCTCCGATTCTTTCTATTTCTCTAAGCAATTCTATACTATCAGTATTAAAAAGATAGGTTTTACCGTCGATTTTTAGTTTTTTTGTAGTTTCGGGAAGCGTTATTTCTATAACGTTATCTACAAAAGGTACTGAATTCACAGCATTTATTTTTTCATTTTCCATATTTTTTCCTCCATATTTTTTAATTATTCACTATCAGCAGTGAATGTTTTAGTGCCAGGATTGTAAGAACCCTCGATTTCTTGTCCGTTTTGGTGTATTTCAGCTTCAACAGCTAATACAGCACCACCGTCTCCAGAACCGTCGTTAGTACAATTAACCATACATTCAAACTTTTTAGCTTTAAATGAGCCAGCACTTTCAGCTACTGGTTCGTATTCGTCATACTGAATAGCAGTAGTGATAACGTCGTCGCCCATTTTATCGTAGCAACCAGCTATGAAATCGTTAGCTGGATCTCCTTTAATTCTATCTCCAGTTAAAGAATAAATAGTTTGCATACCTGTTTTACTAGATGTTCCTTTACCAGCTTCGTCAATATAGAATTTTTGGTCGATAGTAGAGTTACTAGCTTTTGTAAGGTTTGTAAAACCTTTACCAACCCTAACATAATTTTCTTTGTTTCCTGTGCCTTTTTTATCGTCGATAACAAGCACACGATTACTTACTAACGGTTTACTCATATTTATACCTCCTTATAGTATTCCACTTTATAAATGGCTTGATAGATTACTGTACCGTCTTTAGCACGTGAATATAGAGCAGGAGTTCCTGTCATTTCCACATTAACAGTAGTTCTACCGTCTTGCAAAACAATTTCTTGTTTATGCTTATCAAAATAATCAGATATATTCCATAAAGGTTTAATAATACCTAATTTATCAACATTTGTATTTTGAGAATAAATAGCAAAAGGGAAGAATCCACTCTCATTACCAACAATATCTTTTTCAAAATATTTTTCTCCGCTTATTTGTTGCAGAGACATTGATAATCCTTTAGGAGCAATATCTTCTAATTCTAATTCACAAGGCAAATTCATTTCTTTACTATGATCGTTAATATAATCTAATACGCTTTTAACAATTAGTATTTCTTGCATTTTATCTACCTCCAGCTAATTTTCTTGCTACACGAATCCATTTTTCTTTATTTCCAGCTTTCGCTTTTTCAAAATAGAAAGTAGAAGCGTTGGGGTTTGTGCTAGAATGATGTAAAATAACGTGAGTTCCGTCAGCTCTTTTACCATAATATTGATATGAAGCATATATCTCGTCCCACTTCAAACGATCCTCATTATCTCCTATACTAGGAATAACACTTCTTTCGAGTTCTCCTGATTGTTTAGGAATAAAATAATTCGTATCTTTTGCAACCTCATTCTTTAACCATTTTCTCGCTCGTGTGTAACTACCTGTAAATGAATTGGCGACTTTATTTTCGTCAAAATCAACTTTTACATTCATTAAGAACCTGATATTTCAAAATGATGTATTTCATTACCCATAGCGTGTACTGGTTTAACACTATCAACAGAATAACTATTTCCACTAGGAATAGGAGTATCTATTTTACCTAAACCAATATAAGTATCAGTATCAAAAGTGTAATAACCTTTTTTATCTTCTAATAACTCATATTCTTTTGGCTCAATATACACACTGTCAGTATCTATCTTATCTGGAAATACAAATAAGTTTAAAAGACTAGTGTTTGTTTCTCCCTCTTTAGTGTTTTGTTTAGCAATCGTTAATTCATATCTAACGTTATCAATAAATACTTTGTTATAAGTAAATCCTCCTGTATGATTACTAGCTATCTGATTCCAAACTGTTATTGAGTGTGGAAACATTTATTTAAGCCTCTATTCAATAAGCCAGTAGGGAGCAAGTAAACATCAACAAGAGGACTAACCTCTATACCGTTTATTGTTTCCAGTTTTTGTTCTGACTTAGAAGCTTTTTGATAGCTATAACTTCCAATAGATTCACTTGTATAATTGCCTTTGTTTAACGACTTAACACCGCCGTCTTGATTCATTTTTTGAATCTGAAATGCAGTGGCTTTTTTCACAGCTGTTTTTATTACATCTGGAAACTCGTTAAAGTGATAAGTTTTAAATAGTGTTTTTTCGTCAATAATCCTACTAGCTATATCTACTAAAGAATCAAATGTTTTTTCAGTCATATTTTCTCCAGTAAGATCATTGTAAAAAGTTAAATCGACATAATTCATTTAACCACCTACTTATCTTCGTTTTTTTCTTTTGCTTTTTTTTCCTCAATTACTGGTTTTTCGTTCTTTTTTTCAGGCTCATTGTACTTTTTAAGCTTAAAACCAAGCATTTTAAACCATAATTGTAGATTATCGTCTAATTCTGTGATACAATTACCATTTTTGAACTTATACCCGGCAAATTCTCCATTAAATGAAGAATCAGGAGAGATAACTAAAAACATAATTATTCTCCTTTCTCAGGATCTCCATTTTCTCCGGTTTCTGGATTACCAGCTTCTGGATCCTTATCTTCTAAAGCTTTTAATTCAGCTTCTTTATTAGCAATCAATTCTTTTATTTGATTGTTAGTTAATTTTCCTTTAATTTCGATTCCTAGTTCTTCAGCTCTAGCTGTTAATTCAGCCTTAGTAGGTTCCTTAACATTTTCTCCGGTTTCTGGATTACCAGCTTCTGGAGTAGCCTTAGGTTTTTCTTGTTTTATTTCTTCTAAAGAATAACCCTTGCTTAAAAACCATTCTCTAGTAAAAGGATCTAATTCAGCAATAGCAACGCCGTTTACAAACGCAATATTGCTAGATACACCATTATAGCTTTTTTCAGGTGCTGTTATTTTAAACATAATATTCCTCCTTATAACTAAATTAAAAACCTTTCCCAGTTAAGAGAAAGGCTTTAATTTCAATCGCCTTTAAATTACACACTTAAAGTTTTTTCATATACTGTTCCTGAAATATCTCCACCAACAGTATAATCAGTACCAGCAGTTAATTTTTTATAAGCACCGCTTGTTTCTTTAGAATAGTAAGTTTTACCGGCTAAATATTTAGTATCTGAAGTTTGTGTATATTCTACTTCAGCAATTTTAATTTTTCTGATAACACCAACAGATCTAGTAGCTTCAACAGCAATAGCTCCTACCATTTCTACTTCGCCTTTTTTAACAGCTCCAGCTGTCTTAAAGTCTGGGTAATAATGTTTAATTAAATCGTTACCGTCTGGACTTACACCGTGTACGCCCTCTAAGTCTAATACAACAGCATATAGAGAAGTTTCTCCGTCTTCGTTTATTTCAACGATAGGTTTAGTTGTACCAGGTTTATCTCCCATATCAACTAATACAGCAGTACCATATTTGATAATTTCGTCTCCCATAGAAGACTTATCATATCTAATATTAGGAACTCTATCAGCGATAGTTTGGAAAACAGCGTACATATCACTATTCATACAATAGTGAGTAGGTTTTTGACTCATTTTCGCAGTTACCTTACGAATTTCATATAACAATTTTTTATAATTAGAATCAATTTTTTCAGATGTAGATAAATCTAAAACTGTATCAGTATTACGTTCTGTAATAGTACCTTTAACAGCTTTATCAATACCGTCGAATCCGTCAGCGTCAACAGCAACGTCTCCATTGATAAATTGATCCAAGAAATAAGCTCTTGTTGCTTTAGCTTTTTGAGTAGATTGGAATTGTACGTGATCTACAACTTGTTTTTCGTCATTTGCGATAACACGGTCTAATTCATAAGAACCACCCATAACTTTTAATACAACTGTTGTTGGTGTAGTAACAGTTTCTTGAGAAGTATATTCTCCGTTAATTTTACGAGCTCCAGCTGTTGGCTGAGTCGTAATTCTGTTAAATACATAAGCTAATGTTTTTCCGCCTTGTGGTTTAACAGTATTGTCGAATGGAATAGCGTCTAAAAGAGGACACTTTCTAAATTCGTCAATAATCTTATTAGTCAACTTACTTTGTGATAAGTTTTGTGCTTGTGCTAATGTTAGCATAAATCATTCCTCCTTAATTATTTTGACTCGCCGTAAATATTCTCACGGATTTCGTCGTCAATAGTTTTTTCTTTTGGTGGTATTCCGCCTTGTGGCATACCTCCGTCAGTAGGAGCTTCAGTAAATAAATACTTTTTAGATTCACGAATACTACTTATTTGTTCGTCGATTCCAGATAAATTACCAGTCTTTTCGTCATAAGTAATCTTATCTAAATCTAAATTAGCTTTTAAAGAGATAGCGTCAATAGTTTTAGAATTAGCGATTGCTAAATCAATAGCACTCATACGTTTAACATCAGCTAATTCCTTTTTACCGTTTGTTTCTAAATCCTTATTAGCTTGTTGTAGTTTAGTGATTTCCTCTTGCAACTTAGTAGGATCTACTTTCTTTAGTTCCTCAAGTTGAGTAGTAAGAGTTTCTTTTTCAGTAGTAAGAGTTTTTACCTCTGTTACTTTTTCGTTAAAGTCATTCTTAGGTACATAGTACGTAGGAACTTCTTTCTTTGTACTTTCTACAATAGTAGTAATCTTTTCGTCTTCAACTCCTGCTTTTGTTAAAATTTCTTTTAACCAATCCATATTATCTTCTCCTCTCAGTTTTTATTCAGCTTGTAGGCTGTAAAGTCGAAATAACCGTTTTATTCTCTTGTAATCGAGTAAAAACATAATAAACAAAAAAACCGACAATAGTCAGTTCTTTTATAAATTATCACAATACCATAATAACACTAATTAAGTGTAATTAAAGTGTAATAGTTTTAATTGTATCAACTTCGTTTTGCATTACTTCCAAAAGTCCGTCTTCAGTTGCAACGGAAAGAGAAGCGATACCATTATCATTATCACTAGAGCGTGTAAAGGTTTCACAATGACCTTTAATATACTCTCCGGTATTTAATACAATTTCCACATCTTTTCCAAAAAACTTAATGAATTCTGTTTCTGACATAATCTTTAACTCCTTTATTTATCTCTAAGTGTAGGTACAATATGTACTCCTCGTTTAGAATAATGTATTTTGAAAGATTTTGTTTCAACCCAATTATTATTTGTGTCTAACACCTTACCAACAACAGTATCTGAATGAATAAGTTCTTTATTCTGCCATAAGCCACTTTTAGCATTTCTTTCTAAAGCACCTGTACCAGAATATTTTTTAATCAATTCTTTAGTCAATTCTTTTGAAATAGTTACTTGACTAGATACACCGTCATAGTTCTTATTGTTAGGATCGTGTTTTTCCCATTTAGACTCTCTATAATTATCTAAATCAAAATCTGTACTAAGTGTTGACTTAATAGGGGCGTCTCTTAGGTATGCTTTAACATTATTCTCCGTACTACCTAAATTATACGCCATATTAGCTTTATTTTCAACGTTTTGGCTAATAACGGTAGCTTTCTGTGATACAGAACGATTAAATCCGTATTTAAACTCTCTTGAAGAATCACGAGTGAGATTATTCTTTTCTATAAAGTCTTTTAAATCGTTTCTTCGTTCTTTTAACTTAATACTTGCTTTTTCAAGCATAAGTTTATCTCCAGTTTCTTCGGCTACAATTATTTTTTGCTTTTCTACACGTATTTTTCTTTCTAACTGGCGTTGTTTTTGCTCTCTTTCGTACTGTTCTTTATTTTCATTAAGATTATAGTGTTTGTATGTTTTTTCACTGACGTCCTCTAAATAAGGGTAGAACGTATGTCGGCAATTAACACCACATAATCCAGTAACAGTACCATAACCAGTAGCTTCATAAAAATTAGGGTATTCAGCACTAGAACCCTCTAGCATATATATTTTTCCTTGCCATTCAGCGTGGCTAGGTCTAGCTCCCATATGTGAAGATACTTCTACAAGATTAGAACCCCATTCCTTAGCTCTTTGTTCTTGCATTTTTGTCATACATTGATTATTAGCTGTTAATACTTGCATACGTACAGCCGATTCTAAGGTTCTTATAATCTTCGTTCCGTCAGTACGCATATAGCTAGCACCTTTAATTCCTTTTTCCGCTAGTTTAGTAACAGCTTTTCTTACAGAGCTATTATAATCATATAATCCCTGAGACACTTCTAAATATACTTGATTAACTATTTTTAGATATTCTTCGTTTGCACTTTCTAAAGCGGTAGTATTAACCAGGTTAAACGAATCAATGGAATTAGATACAGAAGTATTTAATATTTCTTTTAGTGATTCAGATTTCATTAAAGGAACAGCCTTTTGAGCTAAAACTTTTTTCTGAAATGCTTCCTTGTAGGCTGATTCTTCTATATTAGCATAACCGCTTTTCTTTAATAACTGTTTTATTTCTTTTGTAGTTTTTCCAGTATATTTAGCAATTACCTTGATATTTTCATTTGATAACATACCCAAATCGTCAAGTTTTCTAGTGTACCACTCAACAGAACCGCCGTCTATTTCTTCAATATCTAATCTACTAGCGATATTACGCAATAAATCAGCTTCTATTTTTTCGTACAGCTCTTGTATGCGTTTATCGTCTTGCATAAACTACACCTCGTAAGTCATTTCTTTAGGTTTTCTAGCTTCCATAGTTTCTATCTTTTTAATAGCTTCAGATTCATTTATTTTATAGACTCTAACATAATATTCTACTTTATCAATGATACCGGCGTTATATTCAATCATAGCTTGACGCTTAACTTCTGCCATATCTTCTATAATAGAATCGTCAAAGTTTATTGTTGTATCTCCTGTATATACTTTACCAGTTTTTAAATAGATAAGTGCTTCTACCATACCAATTAAAGCCGGTTCAAGAATAACTTCGTGTTTTTGTATGTTTCTAAACATCTCAGAGTTATCGCTAATTGTTTCAGTAGCTGTTTTAACTTGTCCTTTTTCCCATTTATAGCCATTATCTCCAAAACCAATTTTTTTACCATACAAATTAAGATTAGTTTGTAAGCCTGTATCGTGTTGTTCTGCTCTTATATCAAACTTAGATTCTCTTATCATATCTGTTCCGTCTTCGTCTGGCATTGCATAGAACTCTATGTCGTTTTCGTCAAATACTGGAACAGCGTCTCCGTTTTCTAAATCTACATTTAAAGCACCACTTTTAACAAAGATACGTTTTTTACCAAGATTAAACTCATTTTTATAACTATCATAAATAAGATCTATAGTCTTCATTTCGTCGATAGCGTTAGCAAATATAGCCATTCCCATAGGATTACCCATATCAATATTATTTACTATATTAGGTTTTATTATTTGAAATGTTTTAACATCATTCCATACAACTGGCATAACATTCTTAGGTAATTCTCCCTCGTTAAATGTTCCGTCATTATTTGCAATAATAATCTTATTTTCTACACAATATTTGCTTCCAACTTGTCTGTGTATATTAACGTAATATGTTTTTTTATCCCCGCTTTCAATTAAACTAGCAAAAGCACAGTCGATTATTCTTCCTTTTTTCCACTTAAGGGGGAATATCATAGGAGCAATAATAAAATCAATAACAGGTTGATCTCCTGCTTTATATTCTACAAACGCACCTGTACCTAACGCAAAAGTTTCTTCTACTAATTGATTAGCATTTAACCAAAATTCGTTCCTTTCCAATATGTCGTCTAGTGTTTCTTGAGAAGTGGTGGAGATAGTTACTTTTTCACTCATAAGCTTATTAGCCCAATCTTCACAGCCTTTTTTAGCCATACCTAAAGTATATCTTTCTCTTGGTACTTGTTTTTTACCGTTATATTGTTTATATGAATGAAACTTTTTAACTTTTCCAGAATACCACTCACGCCAAGTATTTATATAAGCGTAATAATCAGAGTTAATACTATAACCAAGTCCTCTTAAATATTCAACTATTGAATTCATAAAATCACATCTCCTTTTCTAATTATTTTATAAATCTTTCATAGATTATCTCCCATATTTCTTCTTTATGAGCTGATAACACGCATATAATAATAGTTCCTATTAAAGCTATTATTGTAACAATTAAAGCAATTATTGTTTCTAACATATCTATCACTCCTTATCTTAAAATTAGTTTCATTTGTTTTTCTATTGAATACTCGAAACTATCGAGAGAGTCTATGTTGTAATTTCCGTCGTCCAAACGAACGTCGTCTATTTCTTCGTCGTCCCATACAGCATTATCAAACGCTGATATAGTATTAGGACATTTTTCTCTAACAACCCATAATCTATCTTGTCCGAACATAGCCGTAGTGAATCTGATACGGTCTATAATTTCTCCTTTAATAGCATTATGAATTATTATAGGGTAGCCTCTTAATATTCCCTTAGAATCAGTGTATTTTGCTTTTAATAGTGCTGTTTTCAAACCACTAATAAGAATCTGTTCTGCACTATCACAATATACGTCGTGTAATTGTGGGAACTTTTTAAATGAATTAGTAACGAAATCGACGAAGTTCGTCTCCAACTGTTTAGGAGTTAATTCTTCTTTGTGATACCATTCGTCAACTATGATTACTTCTTTAAATCCTCTAGTAACTAATGTAAGAGTAAAAGAAGTAGCGGACTTATTACCTCCAAAGTCCACTCCAATATAAGCTCCAACAATACTATCTTTAAACTTATTTATAAATTCTTCATAAGTAATAGTTCTACTTTCGTCAAACGTAGTATAAATACGTCCCTCTGCTGTAACCCATAATCCCTCGACATTTCTTTTATAGAAGACACCAGCAAACATTCTTTTATAACGAAGTTTAACTTTTTCTGATAACGTAAGGTTATCGTCCATAGTAAAATGTAAATATAAGAATCTCTTTTCTTTAGCTTTATCTATAAATTCAACCTTAAACCAGTGGTTTGGATTTTTTGGATTACAGTTAAACCAATATTTAGCACCCTCAACAGAACATCTAGCCATAGCTTGATCTACAAAAGAGTAAGGCATAAGTGCTACCTCGTCGAAAAATACACCAGCTAGCGTCATACCTTGTATTAAATCTTGTGAAGATTCGTCTTTACCACCAAACAAGTAGAAGTTATTATACTTATCCCCCTTATAAATAATAATTAAATTATCTGTACGTCTTTCTTCGTATGTATAACCTAAAGTAAGAACTTGTTTTTTTAATGTATTGATTACATTACGTCTTAAAGAACCAATGGTCTTACCACATAACGCAAAATCAACCCCGTCAAAGTTTGTCATAGCCCATAACACAAAAGAGGGAGCCATTGATATAGTTTTACCTGATCTAACAGCACCGTCAGCTATAACGCCGTCATAATCCTTGTAAGGACTACCGTCGCACCACCAAGACAATATCTTTAACTGTTTCTTTGAGAGCGGTTGCCATATAAAAGGCTTACTTTTCTTTTTCTTCAGTAGTTTTAACATCTTTTTCCTCGTCGTCCCATATTGAAGACATATTTCCAGTAATAGCCTGAATAATAGAACCATTTAAGCTGTCGTCGCTCTCTAACTCTTTCGCTTGAAGTTCTAATTCTTTCTTCTTTAGTTCTAACTCTTGACGTTTAAATTCTTTATCTACGATAGTACCATAAGCCATAGCTAAGTCTCTAAGAGTAGTAAACATATCTACGTTATCGCACTTATCTTCAATATTTTGCATTAACTTACCCAGAACTCTTTTAACCGTTTCCTTTCGGTCGTCCATATCTTTGATAACTTCCTGGGTATTATTATTTTTTTTCTCCTCTAACTGTTTCGTACTTTCTTTCCCAGCACTTCTTTTTATTATTTTTCTAACACCGGTATCAGACATACCAAACTTACGAGCTGTTTGACTATAATTATTACACTCCAAGAAGTAAGCAATTATTTCTTTTTGTTCTTTGTCTGTTTTCTGTTTTGCCATAACTCATTCAACCTTACTACAAGCTCACGCTTGTTGTTATACCATTCTTTATACTGAATATAATGGTCTTTCTTTTTAGGGTGTTTCTCCTTGTACTGAAGTAGAATACTCTTAGAAATAATTTTATATTCACTATTATATTTTTCAAAGGTTGCTATTGTAATGTCATAGTATTGGCTATACTCTGACAGACTAATAAACAACTGCTTAATATATCTATCTACATTCATATAACATCTGCTTTCATACGCAACGCCTCCTTAATGCAAAAAAAAGACATCACGCTCTGGAATGTAATGTCTTACAGTTCTCTACTTGATAGAGGAGTAGTACCCTTTAACAGATACTGTACTAACGATATACTAGGTCTTTATGATAACGTCCGCAACCTTTCACATATCATCAGTACACTACCTATTAGAGTAGTGCTTTATCTAAAAAGAATAAAAAGGGGTTGGCTAGTGTGATACTAGCGTGGTAGGTAGATACGGAATTGCACCGTATATAGCCCCTGGCTTTCGTTTCCTACTCCCCAGCGGAATCTTACTCCTTAGATTACTACCTATATTTACTATTTCTCTATGCAATAACCTTGGTATTCCACTACGAATACTTACATAGAATTACGACTAATAGTTTAGCGTATGTTTGTCATAACCAACTTGAATCCCTGTTCGTTCAAGAGAATACGTTGCTACGGTTTTACATTTCTACGGATTGAATGGAAAATTCAAGATAAAGATTCTTACGGAAATGATTCTTGTCCTCCAAAGGTTTATGTAAGGCGACTAACACAACGTATCTTATCAATTATAAAGCCGATAAGCCAGAGCCTAGAAAGGAAGTGATAAGGGATTCGCACCCTTAGACATCTTAGGTCTATCTATACAACATTGAATAATAGCATATTGGAGCTGATAGAGAGTTATAACCTCCCACGGGTTCCTTTCGGAATACCCACCATTTCTGGCGTGTCTCTTTTCCACCACATCAGCATAAATTGAGCTTCTATTGTTTGCAATAGATACAGATATTTTTACGCTTGAAATATCAACGCACCTTTACCTTATGGTAGCAAAGTAATTTCCACCCTAATTCTTATTCGTAAGCTTGCTCTAGCCAAGTCAAAATTAGTAAAAACTTATTTATATTAACGTGAGTGATCGGCTCGCTATATAAATCAATGGTTTCGGTAGTAGGAATTGCACCTCTCCTCAGGAATATGGAACCTGCGTGCGACTATCACACCGCTACCGAGATATAAAGTAGAGTTCTCTTTAATCAGGGGCACTCTACAAGCCGTCTTTAATTATTCCACATTACCATTTTATCACTTTTGAAGTGTATTTTTAGTGTAATAATTATCTTTTAATTTTCTTTCTATTTCAGCACTTACTTGCTTAACTCGATCTATTGAATAATGCAATCTATCAGCTATTTGTTGTAGGGTATAGCTACGATTTTCATAATACTTAAGATTCATAACTTTAAACTCTAAACTATCATTACCTGTTATGTTTTCTACACCACGTAAGATTATTTCCATATTAGCTACTCTGTGTTGAATAGAATTAACATTTTTTATAGCTTCCTCCAAATCTTTTGCAATTCCAGATTCTTCTAATTCTTCTAAATAACCCAACATTTTATCTTTTGACTCTCCGCCAGTGGAGGAGATTGGTTTGTACTTGACAGTTACAGGGAAGTATCTATCAAATATAGCTTCCTGTCTTTCTTGTAATGATCTTAATCGTTGGTAAGCACATTGTAAGTCGGCTACTAACTTATAATAGTTTTCCATTTTTGACCTCCTTATTCATTTGATTGTTTTTCGATTTTCTCTAAGGCGTCATACGTAACTTTTTTAACAGTATTCCAAGCTTCTTTATCAGTTTTACACATTTCTTTTAAAACATCTAAAGTTTCAACTCCAAATAATACAGTTGATGTTCCGTCTTCTTTTGGTGTTATCTTAGCAGATAATAACATTAACTCTACTGTAAATGGTTTTAATTTTTTATTTTGTTTTTCCATTTCTTATTCCTCCTTTGCTTTATTTTCTATATTCTCCAAACTTTTATATATAGTTTGTTTAATAGCTATAAACGTTGACTTATCTTCCTTACAAATTCTTTCTAAAAATTCATTATGATAAGTGCATAAGTCAAATATTCCGTCTTTTTCTCCTTGTTTATATACAACATTGAATAAAACTATTTCCTTAGTTAATTTTGATTCTTTTTCTTCCATTTCTTGTAATCTCCTCTCGTCAATAATGGCGTCTATATCAAAATCTTCCTCGTCCCCCTGATTTTCCCTGGGTTCACAATATTCGTCATACCCTGGGTAATAACTTGTTAAATCTTCTGTATCAATCATTTTCTTAACCTCGTTTTTTTATAGCCATAATCCTTATTTTTAGATATATTACAAACCCAAAAGGCTTTAATACAACAGCCTAAAAAAGCGAGTAGTATGATTGCAATTATTGCTAAAACTATAATTGCTATAATTTTAAATAATTCTATTATCATTATTCTTCCTCCTTATTTAATTCATTTAATACACCATTTATCAACTCTGTAAGAGCTACAACACTTTTATCTAATCTTCCGTGAAATATTTTTTCTGCTATATAACCAGCACTTTTCATATCGTCAATTTTAAAACCAAAACTTCCAATACTCATTACACTAATAAATAGATCCGTTACTCGTAATCCACGCTGATAGCCACCGCTTCCAACACAACCATAGGTAAATAATACGTCATAATGAGTAGAATCATTATCAGTCCAACTTATAAATGTACTAAAACCTTTTTTTATATTTGTAGCAATAGCTTTATATGTTTCATTTCCATTTATAACCTCGTCATATAAGTTTTTATTGTATCTTAATATCATTCTTGTACCTCCGTCTCTTTTTTTACATAACTCTCGGTATGCAACATCATTGGTATAATCGTATCTCCTAAAACAGAAAAGTATATCTTTCTGGAATATATTATTTGTGATATTTCTTCTGGTGTAAGTGAAAAACAAGCTTCTGTATAAGTGTCATTACCAATTTTGTGAACGGTAGCTGGTAAATCATTGCACCCGTCAGCCACATATATTCGATTAGTTGTTGGCGTCTTTATTGCTTTCATTTTGCACCTCCGAATTTTCATACTTTTTAGCTTTAGCTATAGCATATATATCAGTCCAATCCATAACTACCATATCTCCGTCTGGAAATACTATTACAGGGGAATAATGTTGCGTAGTCCTTAACTCACACAATAAGTTTCCATTTTCGTCTTTAGCCTCTCCGACATATATCGTAAATATTAACTTCATATCATTTTTTTTAATTACTTCCATTGATTACCTCCGATTTTTTCGATTTTTTCTCTCATTTGTAAATATTCTTTACCTGCTGGAGTTTTAAAATATTCATTACACATCTTTATTGATAAATTTATAACACCATTAGCTATATTTTTTATTGGTTCTAATATTTCTTCAGGTTCTACTTTATTTGCAATACAATAATTAGCAAAATTATGTTTTGTATCATTATTCATAGATTGAATAATATCAGCATTTGTTATATTAACGTATTTCATACTTAATCCTCCAATTTTTTATTTTTTTTATGTTCCCAACTAAATGGTTCCAAGACTATATCAAAATAATCTTCTTCCCACATCAAGTTATACATAGGTTTTTTAACTTTTTTATTACAATAATCCATAACTGTTTGATAAGATATAAATAAATCTTTACTAGCTTTTCTGGCTGAAGCCCAATCCCTTACTATCTCATTACCTTTAATTTCAACCACACGTTGAGACTTAGATATGTGTCCTGTTCTTTTTCCTAGTTCTCGTAATCCTATGACCTCTAAATTTCTATAATAATTATCACTTACAATTTTATTCTTATGGTAAACTCTATCTTTAGTAGTAAGAGGTTGAATAAAAGCATTAGCAACTAATCTAGCACAATTAAAATCTTTATCTTTGATTTTTACCTGGAATAAATTTTTCTTCCTAAATGGTTTTAAATATCTGTAACCATTTTTAAGATTCCTTTTTCTAAATCTTCCCCAATTTGACACTTGATAACGTGTGTCATAATCAATCGTTTTCCATATTTCATTCATATAAATTACAAGCTATGTCATTCTTTCTTATATCAGTAGCTTCAGAAGATGTTATTCCAAGAATCTCACACTTAAAATACTTTCTATTACATCTTAATTCTTTAAAATGCTTACAATTTTTACAATAAAATCCATTCTTATAACCATTTATACTTCTAAATAAACTTTTTTTAGTTATTCTGCCTCCGTGCAATAAGGGTTTTGTGCTACTAATTACTTCACTTAAGGGTTTAGCTTCTCCGAATATATCTAATTGCAAATATTCTTTAGACACTTTTTTTAATTTCCTTTTTTCTCGGCTTTCTTGCTTTCAATTTAGATATTTTTTCGTTTAAATCTCTAATTTCTTTCTGATTTTTTTGTATTTCCGTTTCATAATCAACAACTTTAAATTTAATTATGAAATAACTGATTACTAAAACAAATACTAACAGAGAGATAAAAATTGTAGCTATTAAGTCAGTTATTGCCATTTTCATTACCTCCGTGTTCTTTTGCATATCTTGTTATTTCGTCAAGCATTTTGCCGGATTCTTCTGCATTTATTCTCATTAACTGTCTATCAATTTTTAAAGTCATTATTTCTTTTAAATCAGATATTGATATATTGTAATAATTTCTTATTTGTTCTATAAGAACATAACAATCTGATATTTCTTCAGCAATATGGTCTTTATAGATGTCCTTGTATTCTGTCAAAAATGCTCTACGTAAAATATCACACATATTTTTTATTGCGTCTTTCTTTGATTCTTCTTTTTCAACAATAGCCTCAACTAACTCATATATTTCCGACATTAAATATTTTGTTTGTTTACGTATTCCATAATGATTAACTATTTTTAATAATTTATTTCTCATTCTTGATCCTCCAATTCGTCAACGAATTTCTTTGGAATCAATCCGTTTTCATACATAACCCTACGAGTGTTATACCTTTCAGTTTCTAGTATCTGAACTATATCGTGTAATTTTTTTATTTCATTAGCTTGTACTAAAATAATTATTCCAGCTATTACTATAATTATTTCCATTTTTATTCCTCCTTAGATATTTTTATATTTTTTATATATTTGATCTTCTTTGTTCCAATCATTACCGTATTGCTGTTTCATATATGCAACGATTTTGGCGTCTATTTTTTCTCGTTGTTCTTTTGTTCCATTATCGTAGTAATGGTGGCAACGATTTTCGGTAAAATTGGTACATAACGTAACTATATTTGTAGGTATTCCCATACCACCTTTAGAACGAGGTACAACGTGAGCGTTAGGCATTACGTTATAGGAATTTCCACATACAACGCAACGCCCTTTATCACGTTCCCATACTTCTAACTTAACTTGCTTAGTTATATCAGTAGCTTTAGCACGTTTAGACTTTAATTTTTTAGAACGAATCAATTACTAACAACTCCGTACTTTTCATATCTGGTTATGAACTTTAATTCTTCTTCAGCTTTATTCCACATCATACGAGCGTCTTCGTGCATATATTGTAATTGTCTATATCTCTGATACGCCCAATCTCTAAAATCTGTTTTTGAAGCGTCGTGTAGTCGTGCTATTTTACTCGCCATACTAGCAATATCACTCCAACGCTGAGCCAAAGCCCAAGCTTCCTTTTTTACATCAAAACATAAATTAGGATCTGATAAGTCTAAAGCTAAATATTTTCTTGCTAAATTTCTGTATAACTCGCAATCTTCTTTTACTTCTAAATAATCTTCAAAATCACATTTAATCATTAAAAGGGTAAATCGTCGTCATTTAATTGAAATTCATTATCATATATTGACGCTTGCTCCTCTTGATAATCGTATGGAGTATGTTCTTCTCCTGGTATAGTTTCGTTATTAGAATTATCAGTTGTTTTTTTAGGTGTTAAGAATTCTACTTCTTCAGCTATTACTTCAGTAATGTAACGTGTATTTCCGTCTTTTTCATAACTTCTATTTCTTAAAGTTCCTATTATTCCAACCATACTTCCTTTTAGAAGATATGTTTTACAATTTTCGCCTTGTTTTCCCCATACTACAATAGGGAAGAAATCAGCTTTTATTTCGTCAGTTTCTTTTGCGTATCGTCTATTTACTGCAATAGTAAATTGAGCGACAGGGCGATTATTAGGTGTGTACCTTAAATCAGGATCCCTAGTTAATCGTCCAGTTAATTCAATTTTATTCATATTTCCTCCAATTCCATATATCTATAATTCTTTAGTTTTACCGATATATTTATCAATTAACTTTAACATTTCCTCAGTAAAACTCATTTCTAAATTACAAATACATTGAGTTTCTTTATCAAGTTTCTGTCGCTTATCAGCTTCTTTAACTTCTTCTTTAAAATTTTCCAAATAGCCCCCAATATGTTTTTTCATTTTTTCTAAATTACAGATATACATAGCATAAATTCCTTTCTATTGATTAAAGAACTGATCTACCGCATTATCTGCTGGATCTTGTTGTTGCACTGGTTTTTCAGTTGCTGGAGTTATAGGAACTATAGGTTCTTCGTTATCTACATATTCGTAGTTTTCGTTTTCTTCTATAACTGCCATATCTCTTTCGATTGCTGTTTGCAATTCAATAGACATAATTCCCCAACGAGATATTAACTGTCTAATCATTGTTTTAAAAGCCATATCGTCAAACTTAGTAGTCCAAAATGAATAAGATGTATTATTTTCTTTATCACTTTTATACGCTTTTGAATATTTTATTGCGTGTTCTTGCATTTCTTTTTTAGTCCAATATATTTGTTTAGTGAATCCGTTTAAATATTCAAAATATGCTAAATAACCAATAGTATCTTTGCTTCTTCTTTCTTCATAGTCAGCAATAAAGCTAAAACGGTGTTTCCCTGTATTTTTATCACGACCTAAATATTCGCCGTCTTTTATTTCTAATACATCAATATCACGATAGAAATTACTTCTTACAGCAAGTTGAATATAACCCTTGTAGCCTAGTTGAAATTGTGCTACTTTTTCCCAATATTCATTTCCTTGAGTGTCTTTTTTCTTTATATTGTAAGGAACTAAGTAATAATGTCCTAATTGTGGGGAGGGAGAGAGCTGTAAACTTTCTCCTAATAAAGCTCCCGCTATAATTGTTCCAAAATTACAACTAGCTAAATCATTATTATTTGATACGGCACTAACAATAGCTGTTATAAATCTTTGACTATTTTTTCCTCCGACCATATCATTTATTTTATTTTTAATTTTCTCCTGAGTAATATAATCTGTAAAAGTCTGTTTTGGTATTTGTGGTTTTACCTGAGTTGGTGCTAAATTATTTTTTACTGCCATAATTAAACCCTCCCATACTTGATACCATTAGCTTTCATAAATTCTCCTAGTGCTTTTAATTGGCTTTCGGTACATTCAACTCTAAAGGCTACACTTATCATTTTTTCTTCAACTAAAGTAGATTCTTCGCTAGAATTATCAATTCCAACAGCATATCTTACAGAATCAACAGAATCAATATTATTTATAGAATCTACTTTAACTTCTACTTGTTGTTGCTTAATAGTAGTAAGTAATTCTTTTTGCTTTTCTAATCTTTGTTTTTCAACAAGAGCTTGTCCTAAATCAAGAGTTCTGAAATAAGTATCTTTAATTTGAAACTCAAACTCAGATTTTAGTTCCGTTATTACTTTTATGTCGCTATCAGCTTTTTTAACAATATCTTGAATCTCTTTCTTAATATCTGTTTCTTTATAAGTTTTATTTTCCCAGCGTGAATCATATATTTGTTGTAGTGGAATTAAGTCAGCGTATGAACCAATATTTTCGGCGTAGATATTTTCTATTGATTCACGTTTTTTGGCTTTTTCCGCTTCCTCAAAAATTTTAACTTGTTTATCAATTTCACTAGCTGGTTTATCTACAAGTTCTATAAGCTCTTTGATTTTATCTTCAAAATCTTTGTAAGGAACTTCAAACTCTTTTTTGATTTTGATTTTTTCGTCATTTAAAGATTTTTTTAGTGCATTAAGTGTAGCTCTATCGTCTTTAGCTTCTTTAATATTTTGACTTGTATATACTAAATTTTGGTATTTTTTAAGGCTTTCTTGTAAACCTCCTTTTAATTCTTCATAATTGAATTTAATTGCTTCCATTTTCTTTAATGGACTTATAACAAGTTTTAAACTGTTAATAACTTGTTGATTATTTTTTGTTTCCAGATTATTTTCCATATTTTTTCCTCCTCTAAATCTGTGGTAATAGTAGTGGTGGTTTTATCTTGTTTTCAACATAACTCCAAAACTCTATTTCCTTTGGTTTTAAGTAATCAAGATCGTTTTGTACTTCTAAACGACTATCAGCGATTACATAATCTCTTATTTCTCTTATTACAGTTCCGTCAGCTAAATGTCTGATAAGATATGCTCTTAAGTAACCAAAATCCATATCTTCGTCTGCTAAGAAATACTGTAATGTTTGTAGATAGTAATTTTGTGGAATACTACCGTCTTTCCATTTTTCATACTGTTTATGATTCATAATCTCACAGCGTTTAATTTCTAAGAAACCCTTACGTCCAGTTGATTTCTCTATAAGCCTACTATCAGGGCTTACTTGAATAAAAGGGTATTCTTTATTGTGAATTATTTCGTTTTCCTCGTGTAATACTTCATATTGTTTATAATCCACAGCAAATAGTTTTCTTAATGGATCCTCGCTATCAGTTCCATTTTTTACGTATTCTTTCTGAGATATATCTTCAGCCTCTTTAATACCGACTTTTTCTTCCCAGAGTTCCACGTTAGTTTTATAAGGACTCATACCTAAGATACAAGCAACGTCTGAGCCACCAATACCTTTTTTACGTTCCTCAAGCCATTTTTCACGATTCATTTTTCGTCCCCCTTATCTTCAAGCCAGTTGTAATCAATAAAAGGCGTATCGGGATCACGGTTATTTTTCATTTCTTCCATTTGTTGCATAAATTCTTTTTTCTTTGCGTCTTTGTCTTTAACAAACTCAATAAAATTCATTCCATTATGATAGTAAGAAAATGTTGGTTCTTCCGGTAAAGGACATACTAACTTTTTCATACATCTATAACAATCTTCTGTTTTATATTTACTTCCTAAATGACAACTAAAACATTCTTCGCCCGTGTGCGTATTATCACACACATAATCTGATATTCTATTATTCTTATATTCTTCTATTGTGGTTAGTTGTTGGTTAGTTGTTGGTTGATTGTTGGTTGATTGTTGGTTAAGTTGTTGGTTGACTTGTTGGTATAATTCATAATTTACCACCGAAATTATTGAGAATTTATTAGTTGTTTTGTTGGTTAATTCGTTGGTTGAAATTAAGTGTTTTAGTGCTGTTCTTACTTCTTGTTCTGATAGACCTAATTCTTGAGCTAATTTCTTTCTCCCAGTTACAAAACTACCTCTTGGAATAACCATTCCCTCAAACTTTCCGTCTTTCCAATTAGCTTTTAATAGACAGTGAATAAACAGTGCTTTAGTATTTTGGTCTTTGTACCATTCCCAAGCTACAAACTTTGTAAAAAGTTTAATCCAATTACCATTTATGTTTACCACCACCTTTGACTAGAACCCCATAATTTGATATACTTATGGAGTGAATATTTAACAAAATATTCCATTGAGAGATCTTGCCTAGGCTCTCTCTTTTTTTAATGCTACAATATTAGCTTTTTCTTCTAAATCTTCATAAGTTAAACTAGCTATTGCGATTGCCAACATAAAAGTAGCTAATCCGAACCAAGTCCAACCTACAAGTTGAGAAGTAAACCAGCTATATACTGTTACCATAAATAAATCGTGAATTATTACGGCTAAACTACCTAGAAATAATAAAGCTTCTAATACATTTAACCATTTAACTTTTTTTATGAATCTTTTCATTTTTCCACCTCCTTTTTAGATTCTTTAATTTAGATATTTCACATATAACCACCTCCTTTAAGTGTAAGAGCGTTATTTTAAATAACTGATATTATGACGTTTTAGTAAATTTTCGTAATGATCTGTTCTTCTTTTTAACTCTTTTGAATAATTTAATAAGTCTCCATATTCAATAATTCTTTTTAATTCTTCAAGTTTTCTTAGAGTAGTTTTACTAGGTTCCCCAAAAGCTATCTCGTCAGCTAAATCACGCTCTAATTTTTTTCTTTTTTCAATGTATTTTTCAATATCTCTTTCTGTAAACTCCATAAACACCATATTTCTTCTCCTTTTAGATAAATTTAATATTTAATTCTCTTTGCTTTTCTGGATTGTTTTTTAGTTCTTCTATTTCTTTCTTTGTATAAAAACAACTGGGATCTTCTATTACTTCATTACAAACATCATAAAATTGTCGAATGTTATTTTTACGTTCTTCAATGTTCTTAGGTATGCAATCTAAAGCAATCGATACTTTAGGTTTTATAGTTTGCTTATCATTTTTATTTTTCATAGTCCCTCCTAGTTAATTTTATTCAGTAAGTTTATACTTATTTAACTTATCATTTCGGTAAGTTATTTTTCAAAAAAAATTGATATTATTTCTTGATCTGATAAATCAAAAAGTATTTTTAATTTTTTTATCTCATTGGCTTTAAAGTCTTTTTCTCCACGTTCTTTTTTTCCATACTGAACACTTGATAATCCTAACATTTTTGCTGTCTGTTGTTGTGAATAGCCTTTTAAGTTTCGTTTAGAAACAAGCATTAACGTATTCATATATGCACCTCCTTATTTTCCAAAACATTATCATTTCGGTAAGTTATATCTAAATAATATACCAAAATGGTAAGTATGTCAATACTTTTTTTATCATTTTAGTAAGTTTTATTACTTTTTTTTAATAAAGTGTTATAATATCGGTAATTGGAGGAGATAATATGAATTATGATTTTGGTAATAGATTGCAACAATTATTAAATCAAAATAATATGACGCAACGAAAATTAGCAAATAAAATAGGAGTTACTGAAGCAGCAATTTCACGCTATATAAATGATCTACAAAAACCTAGACCTGATATATTAGCAGACATAGCTACAGCTCTAAACACAACAACAGACTATCTTTTAGGAAAAGAAGCTTCTTCTATATATGAAAATAAAAATTTAGATAAGTATAATAAATTACTTGAAAACGAACACGCTAAAGTTTTATTTGACAAACTAGGAGACTTAAACGACGAAGAATTAAAACAGTTTGTAGATATTGTTACTATAATCAAAAAAGAAGATAAATAAATATGAATAAAATCCGAAAACATATAATTTTATTTTTTACAACAGCTGGGATTGGTAACTTAATATATTTAATGACTTATTTATGCAAAAATTGTAAAAAAAAGACGAATGACATATCAATCAGCAAAGAACAATTTTACTACGAAGCATATCAGGGCAATTTACTCTTAGCACAAAATTATGAAAAAGAATACAGCTTAGATAAAGCATTATTTCATTGCAGATTAGCTGATAATTCATTTACAAAGTATATTGAGGAAAATAAAAAACAAGGAATTGATATGGAATATATGACTCCTAACAGAGTATATGAATCAAGAATTCTTGTAAAAATGAATAAATTGGACGAGGCAATAAAAGTATTGAATACTAGCAAACAATTATCTATTTATGAGAAAGATAAACGTTTCAAAGATTCAGTAGATATTGCTTTAGAAGATGTTTTAAATAAAAAGAAAAACGGCTATATTTATAAGCCAAAGAATGAAAAGACGCAATTTTAAGCAGTACCCTGTGTCTTAGGAGGTATTGCTGTGTTCGAGAGTTGGTCGAGAATTGCTAAAGAAAATGGGTTAAAACTTAAAATAATGATTCTACCAGATAAAATCAGAGCTTTTATTTTGGAAATAGAAAATAGCACCTATATAGTAATAAACGATAAACTTTCGGAGGAAGAAAAAAACAAAGCATTTCAGACACGAAATGTTACATTATAAATTAGGACATCTCGATAATTATGATGTCAATAAAATTAAAGAATATGAAAAAGAAGTTGATAAGCTTATGAATGAGGAGGTGTAAGATGTATATAACAGTAACTTTAGATCCTAACGGAATATATGACGCATATTTAAGAAAATCACGTGCTGATATGGAATTAGAAAAACTTAAAAAGTTTGATACTTTAAAACAGCACGAAAAGTTTTTAAAAGATCGTGCTAATCAATTAGGAATTAAAATAAGAAAAATCTATCGTGAAGTTGTTTCCGGGGAATCAATACAAGAAAGACCAGAAATGCAAGAAGTTCTTAAAAATGTTGAAACCGGAAATATCGACGGTATATTAGTTGTTGAAGTAGAACGTCTTACACGTGGAGACGCTAAAGACCAAGGAACAGTAACACAGGCTTTTAAATATTCAAATACAAAAATAATAACACTAAATAAAATATATGATCCTAATAGTGATGAGGACGAGGAATATTTTGAGTTTGGATTATTTATGTCTCGTAGAGAATATAAGACTATAAATAGACGTATGCAAAGAGCACGTATTGCAAATGTATTAGACGGAAAATATTGTGCTTCAGAGCCACCTTTTGGCTACAAAAAGGTACGTGTTAAATATGGCAAAGGTTATACGCTAGAACCAGTGTCTGAGGAAGCAGAAATAGTTAAAGAAATGTATCAGAAACGTGCTGACGGTATGGGTTATGATATTATTTGTAATTGGTTAAATACTTTAGACTTTAAACCTAAAAAATCTGATGTTTGGACTCCAGCTACTATTAAAGGAATGTTATCTAATCCAATATACATAGGTAAGATACGTTGGAACTCGAATAAACAAAAGAAGATTTTAATTAACGGACAGATAATTAAGAAGCGTAAAAAAGGAAATAACGAAGATTTAATTCTTGTAGAGGGATTACACCCAGCAATTATTAGCAATGAATTATTTGATATAGTACAAGGAATCAAACCAAATAAAGCCAGTACAAAACATAATACCGAATTACAAAATCCACTTGCTACATTAGTTAAATGTGCTGATTGTGGACGTTCTATGCAAAGAAGACCATATTACGACAACAAAAAACAAGAACCTAAATTACGTCGCAAATATGACATAGACAAAGAAAAATTAAGATTGTGTCTTAGAGAACATAAAGGCGAATATAGTTTAAGAGATATAGCTACAGCTTTAAAAGTTAGAAAGCATTGTGTAGATCACTGGTTTGCTTCTAATCAATCAAAGTTTACTATGCCTTACGCTGATAAGTGGGAAGAATTAAAAAAACTATTAAATATCAATACTACAGAGTTTGATAAAGCTATTACTACTTATGAAAGTAATTTAATTGAGCCTCACGAAGATACTTTAATATGTCCTAAGGCTCATTGTACTAATATAGGCTCAAATTTAGCCCTTGTAGAGCAAGAAACAATTAAAGCCTTACAAGAATACATTTCTTCTCAAAAAGAGCTCCTAGCTACGTATAATCCAGCTGAGGAAGACGATAATGTTATGTTTGTATCATTAAGTAAGGAATTAGATAAATATAATAAGCAATTAGACAAAGCTTACGAACTTGTAGAACAAGGAATTTATACTCCTCAAGAATTCACAAAAAGAACAAAAACAATAAAAGATAAAATAACGAACACAGAAAAAGAACTAAATAAATATCAAATAAAGCTTAATAAAGATAGAATAGAAAAACTATTGCCTAAAATAGAAAAAGTAATTGATTCATATTACAAAGTAACATCAGCTGAAAAAAAGAATAAATTACTAAAATCTGTTATTTCTTATATTGAATATAAAAAAGAAAAAGGCGGTAGAGGCTACGAAAGTAATTTTTCAATAGTAATACACCCTAAGTTCTAATTAGGGCTTTTTTACGTCTCTATCGTTGTTATACAGAAGAACTTGGACATGTTGAAATGATATGTACAATGATACATCAATTAATCGAAGGTGCTTCTATTGATGAAATTAAAAATGCTGGACTTGAATCTTGGTATACACAACATAATAAAGGCGTTTATCCAATGGATGCTAGTGGCGTTCCATTTACAGCTGCTTATATAGCATCAACTGGTAACCCAATTGTTGACTTACAAGAAGACCTTGCCGCTGAAGAAAAAGCAAGAGCGACATATGAAAACTTAATGGACTTAACAAATGATGAGAGTTTACTTGCTCCACTATCATTCTTAAGACAAAGAGAAGTAGTTCATTATACAAGATTTAAAGAATTACTAGATTATTACAAGAAAAAAGGATATTAATTTTTTATTATTAAACTTCACTTATGTGAGGTTTTTATATGTCTTTTTTCTTAAATATCCTAATTCCAATAATGGTAAATAATGTACTATAAAATAATAATATTGGTATACCAAGTTTTAATGACAAATTAATATCATATAACTGATTTATCGTATCTATTAAATTATTCTTATAATAGCTTAAATCTATATATGGTAAAAATGTATATTTAACAATGTTAATATCTTTAGAAAGTAATAGTTCAGTTATAGTAATTCCAAATGTTAATAACAATATACTTATTCCTGATGTAATACTTCTATTCTTAATAAATATACTTAATAACATTATAATTGTTGATATAAATACTAACGAAATGCTAGTTATAAAGAAGTTATTAACATTTTTTACATCTACTTTCAATATAATGTGGATAAGTAATGTATATATTAACAATTCAAAAGTAAAAATTATAATTGTTAACAATTTTGATATATAAATTTTAGTTCTATTAACAGGCTTTGTTAAATAAAATCTAAAAGTACCAGAATCTATTTCTTCACTAATGATACCACTAAATAATATTGATATAATTATTCCTATAAAAGGTATAAGAGTAAACATATTATCCATACTTATTTTTTCATTGTTAATAAAATAGTTAATTATAATTATAATTGTTAATACAATAAATGATATAAATTGTTTTTTAAATCCTAGTTTTATAAATTCATTTTTAATTAGATTCATCATTATTACCTAGCATTTCAAAAAATTCTTCTTTAAGTTTATTATTCTTTTCACTTATTCTATATACTTTTATATCATTATTTACTAGTTTTTTATTTAACTCGCTTATTGTTTTATCATTTTCATACACTTCTAATTTTTCATTAATACAATAATCATTTAAAAGTAATGTTGCTTTAGAATAATCATCTACTTCAAATACCACATTCTTTTTATCACTTCTTTGTTTCATTTTTATCTTTTGTATTTTACCATTGTTAATAAATATTATTTTATTGCATAAGTCTTCTATTTCATTTAACATATGTGATGAGATTATTATTGTAGTATCTTTTAAATCTTTTAAGATGTTCATTACCTTTTTAATGCCTTCTGTATCAAGACCATTAGTTGGTTCATCAAGTATTAATATTTTAGGTTTATTAATTAAGGATGATGCGATTGCTAACCTTTCTTTCATACCAAGTGAATATGTTTTAAATTTCTTACCTAGGTATTTTTCCATTTCCAATATTCTTACTATTTCTTCAATTGTTTCTTCATTAACACCTTTAAACATTGTTTTAAATAGTTCCAAATTCTTTTTACCAGATAATGTTTTATACATATCAGGTGTTTCAATTATTGTACCTACGATTGACATAGCTTTTTCATAATCATATTTAAGGTTATAGTCATAATATATAATATCTCCTTCATCAATCGTATATAGTCCTGTCATTAATTTAAGTAGAGTTGATTTACCTGCTCCATTCTTACCAACAAGACCAATTATTTCTCCTTCATAAGCATCAAAACTGATATTATCAAGTATCTTTTTACCTCCTATTTCTTTACTAACATTTCTTACTGTTATTGATTTTTTCATAAATCCCTCCTTCGTTTAAATGGAGTATATATGATTTTAAAATAGTATGCAAATCGTTAAAATTCAATTTTAAGGTAGTTTTTTATAGTGAAAATTAAATTATTTCCTAGAAGATTTTTAAGTTTTCAGTATAGTTTTTATACTCATTTTTAAATTTTACACTTTTTTCAAGAAATTTAAAAAACTTACAATTAAGTAAGTTTTACATATCATTTAAATCAACATTTTCTTCAGCAATTAAATCTTTAAACATTTCTTTGAATTGCGCTATTGCTTTAACTTTAGCATCTTCATAAACAACTTTTGTTCTGCATATTGCTTTATAGAAATGTTTTATTTTAACTGTATCACTATTTTCATATAATGCCATTGAAAATGCACTCATGACTATTGTTAATGCTATATCTGGATATCTATTACCTATTTCGTATATTCTTTTATATTCATCTGTCATATCAACAATGAATTTAAATAATTTTTCACGAATAAAGTCTGTATATCCAATTTTTATTCCTGTTCTTTTTTCATACTTTGGATAAGTACCCATCAAAATATCAACACATTGTTCTTGAGTAGGCTCAAGTACATCAACTTTTAAGAAACGTCTTAAGAACGCTCTATCTCTCAAAATATATGCTTCATATTCTTCATAAGTAGTCGCACCAATCATTTTGATATCTCCACGGTCAAGACCTGGTTTTAACATGTTGGCAAAGTCTATACTCATATTAGCAGTATTTCTATTAACAAGTAAGTGAACTTCATCTATGAATAATAATATATTCTTTTTAGTTTTAAGCTCATCAACTAATAATTGAAGTCTGTTTTCTGTTTGACCATCTTCCATTTTAGTTTCACCAAGTAATGATGTGATATTAACTTTAATAAGTTGATATGGTTTTAATGCATTTGGAATATTTCCATTTACCATTCTATATCCTATACCTTCAACAATCGCAGTTTTACCTACACCAGCTTTACCTACTAATAAAGCACTCTTTTCTGGAGTTAAAAGTATTTCAATAGTTTGCTCTATTTCTTTTTCTCTACCAATCGCAGGGTTAGTTACATATTCTTTTTTACTTAAGTTTTCACCATAAGTATCAAGAATACTCATCTTTTTAACTCTTTCTTCTGCTGCTGAAAGTGGCTTCTTTTCTTCAAATTCCATAAATTCCATATCTTTATTCATACTTCATCCTCTTTTTTCATATTAATTTTATCAATTTTTGAAATAAAAGTCCATATTTTTATTGACAAATATAATTTATTAATCTATAATTATTTATGCAAGTGCCTGATTAGCTCAGTCGGTAGAGCAAACGGCTGTTAACCGTTGGGTCGCAGGTTCGAGTCCTGCATCAGGCGCCATTTGCAAATCAAACTCAAGGTTAAACTTGAGTTTTTTCTTTTATAAAATTATATTAATAAATTAAGTATTGTTAAAAATATTATTCCAAGAAGAAGTGGTACTAAAAAACTATATATCATCCATTTAGTTCCTACTTCTTTTTTTATTGTTAAAAGTGTAGTGCCACAAGGAAAATGCATTATTGAAAATAGTATAACATTTATCGCAGTTATAAACGTCCATCCATTACTAATAAATATATTTTTAATATTAACGCTTTCAGTAAGTAATGAAATACTACTTGTATTCAAGTACCCCATTATCATAATTGGAAGTACTATTTCATTAGCTGGTAATCCAAGTAAGAATGATAAAATAATATTTCCATCCATACCAAGTAATCTACCAAATGGTTCAAGTATAGTTGACACACCACTAAACACACTTACATTATTAACTTTAATATTTGTCATTAACCATATAATAAGACCAGATGGAATAGATACTAGTATTGCTTTTTTTAGTATTGATAATGATTTATATACAAAACTATTCTTAAGTATTCTTGATAATTTTACTTTTTTATAATCAGGCAGTTCTAATATAAAGAATCCACTATATCCTTTTAATAATGTTTTAGAAAGTATAAATGATGTTAAAAATGATATTATAATTGAAAATAATACAAATAACATAAGATAAAATGATACCAATAATTTATTATTACTATTTGTGAAAAACATTGATATAAGAGCAATTATCATTGGAAATCTACCATTACATGGTATGAATGAATTAGTTATTATCGCAAGTAATCTATCTCTTTTCGAATCAATTATCCTACTTCCAACTATCGCACAAGCATTACATCCAAATCCAGAACACATAGTTAAAGATTGTTTACCATGACAATTACAACATTTACATATTCCATCTAGGTTAAATGCTATTCTTGGAAGTATACCTGTTTCTTCAGCATAAGTAAATAAGAAAAAGAATATAACAAGAGGTGGAAACATAACAGATATAATATACGTAACTATTCTATATATTCCAAATAACAATGGTTCATATATAAATTTAGGAATACTATTCTTACATAAATTATATAAAATACCTTCTATCCATGAAAACAATTTACTAAGTAAATCACTAGGATAATTTGCAAGTACAATTGTTATTAAAAATATACCAAACATAATCAAACATAAAGATAAAATACAATATAATTTATTTGAAAATACCTTATCAAGTTTAGACATTTCTTTATCTTTAACATTTATTGTTTCTTTAGAAATAGATGATGAAATTGAATTTAATTTAATAGATATTTCATTAGATACTTCTTCACTATTAATACTTCTTAAATAATAAGATAATTCTTTATCAATAATATTTATTCCATATCTTTCATATATATAATCTACAAGTGATGTATCATTTTCAAGTACTTTTATAGCAATAAATCTATTATTAAAATACTTTGGTAATAATGATTCAACTTTACTTATCTTTTCTTCTAAACATTCACTATAATAAAAATTATAATTAGAATATGTGTCTTCACTTAAAGAATTTATTAATTCATTAATACCAATTTTATTTTTGGTTGAACACTTAATTATCTTAATATTTAAAATACTTTCTAATTTTTTATAATCAATATTTATACCCTTTTCTTCTACTTCATCTATCATATTTATACATAGTATTACGTTCCTATTGATTTGTAATATCTGTAATAATAGATTAAGATTCTTTTCTATGCTAGATGCATCACATACATATATTATCTTTTCATAATCATCAAATAATAATGTATTTTTAGTTATCTTTTCTTCATCACTTAAATCACTTAAAGAATATATTCCAGGTAAATCTACTAAAGTATAATGTGTTTTCTTAATCTTTTTACTTGCAAGTTCAACTGTCTTACCTGTCCAGTTACCAGTATGTTCATGTGAATGAGTAAGTATATTAAATAGTGATGATTTTCCTACATTAGGATTTCCACATAAAAGTATATTCTCATTCATATGATACCTCTATCTTACTAGCATCTTTATCTCTTAATGCTATAAAAGTATTTTTTATCTTATAACAAGATGGATCTTTAAATAGTGATGTGAATTTCTTTTCAACAATCTCTCCATCTATAAATCCTAAATCATATAATCTTCTTTTCTTTATACCACTATGTTTTACATTTTTTATATACGCTTTATCATTTATATTTAAATCATTTAGATTCATAAAGTTCCTCCTAACTATAGTAATATATGAATTAATATCTTTTTTTGACAAATAATCATATTATTTACTATGAATAAGAGTTTCCATGATTTATTTAATACTAATCCTAGATATTCTACTTCTATTAGTTTTATTTTAGGACTTCTTTTAGTTGATAGTTTAACTGCTCCTGAACAAAATATGCTTGGAAACTGGATTATTTTAATGGGTCAAACAATACTTACTAATGCTGCATCTCAAAATATTATTGAATCAAGAATAAGTGGTAATATATTTAATATAAATTCTAAAGAAGTAAAATGTATTTATAATCCACCTGTTTACGATATTAAAAAAATAAAAGAAATAATAAAACAAATTTATCCTAATAGTAGTAATGATGTAGATAAACTAAATGATATGATAAAAGACCTTCAAAAGAAAATTGAAGAACTTAAGAAAAGTGAATGATTTACCTTTTTTAGGATAAATCTATATTTTTTCCTAGAAAAAGCCAAAAGAAAAGTAGAAACATATTCTACTTAATTCTCTATAATAACTCTATCCTTGTCCCTTTCATTCATAGTTATCTTAACTGTATATCTTGATAATTCATTCTTATCATATATTTTATTTTCTTTAAGATTTTCTAAATACACACTTAATCTATCTCTATAATCAAGCGATAATGATACATATATATCATTCACATTCTTTTTCATATAATAGTCATAATAACTTTCATAATATTTAGTTTCAATAGTAATTTTATTATCTAATGTATTATCATATTCTATAGTATATTTAGTATCATAATGACTATTAAATGATATACGAGTTATTTTATCTAAATTACTTGGTAAACTTATCTTTTCATATTTTCTTGTCATTGTATATTTATCACTAACATCTTTAACGATATCTATTTTAGATATTTGTTTCATAAATAATGAAATACCACATGCGATAATAATAAGTGTTAATATTACTGATATTAGCGTCCATTTAATACTTATCTTTTTACCTATTATCAATTTATTTACCAATATAACAATTATCAATAATAATAAATCTATTCCAAATAAAGCAATATTAAATCCATAATATTTTATACCATCAAGTATAGCAAACATACTAGACATTAATAATACAGTTACCCATAACCATATAAATAATAAACAAATTATTAACAATGTTCCAAGTGTTCTAAAAATAATTCTTCTAATTCTTTTACCTTTAGATTCAAATATTTTCTTTTCAGTTATGCTTTCAACAATATTAGGAAGTTCTTCTTTTACTTCTTCTTTAGTTTCAATTATATTTTCTTTTAATGTATCTTTATCTTTCTTTTTAAAATTAAATTTACTTTTTAATATTTTGAATATATTTTCTCTTTTAACTTTTTCTTTTCTAACTTTATTTTTCTTTTCTTTTTTGATTTTTTCTTTCTTTATCTTTTCTTTTTTAGGCTTTTCTTTTTTCTCTTTTTTAGTAAATTGAATATCTTTAGTGATAAATTCTTTTACATTATTAAAAAATATTTTTATTTTACCATTTGATTTTAATGATTGTATTTCTTTTTCTGCGACTAAGTCTGTTGAACCTAATTCTTTTAATATATCTACTATTCTTCTATTATTAGATTTTTCTTCATGAATAATATTTCTATATTTTTCAATTATTTTATTCCTATCTTTTTTAGAAATACCACTAAGTTTATTTTCTAAATCATTCAGAAACTTCTTTTCCTTTTTCATATTATCACCTTTTTAAATATTATATTGTTTACTAATTAAAAATATAATCTAATTGTTTACTTATAGATTTTTTTATTTTATTGAAGATATTTTTAAATAAGTTTTTAAATATTTTTCTTATATCTTTTAATAATTCATTTATTATTGAATCTTCTGTTTCACTTTCAGTAACTTTTTTTGTAGTTTTCTCTATTTTTTTGGTTGTTGTTTCTTCTTCTAAACTCCACACTCCAAGTTTTTTACTTTTAGCAATACTTTCTTCTTTTTTTAAATCTTCAGTATACTTATAATCTCCATATAGATAAGCCACCTTAGCATATCCAAGTGATACTAAATCTTTTTGAAGTAATGTATCATCTGTAAATACCCATCCTAAAGCCCTATTATATTTATCTGTTTTAGTACTTCCTTCATCATATTCAATTTCTAATTTTTTAGCATTCTTAACTTTATCACAAGTATAATTACTTGCTTCTTTACCAAATGGTTGTTCACCTTTAGTAGGATGTACAGTTTCAGGAGTATCTATTGCTAAAAATCTTACTGTAGTTTTTTTATCATCAAGTATTACTTTAATAGTATCTCCATCAACGCATGCTTCAAATTTAACTGAAACTCTTTCTGCATAAACATTTGTTATAAATAAACAAAAAAATAAAAATATCATTACTACTTTCTTCATAATGATATTTTAGCATTTTTTATACTTTAAAAAAAGCCTTTTTAACTTAATTCATTCATTTTATTTGAATATTTAGTATAAGATTTTTCTATTTTAGTATCTTCTTCTGGTGTTATAGTATACCAGCCTTTAGTAAACATAAAATTATAAATATCACGAGCCATATCTTTTGTATCATCAAATATACTCATGATCTTTTTATATAGATATTTATTACTCATTTCATTAATGGCTACACTATAACTATTTGATATATTTTTTTCACATAATAATATATCATTTAAAATATCTTCATCATTTAAACATTCATCTTTTTGTATTTTAGTTTCTTCATTTTTAATTTGTTTCATAAAATTCTCTCCTATCCGATTAAATCTAATAATTCTTTATAATGTTTAGCATGCATCTTTTTAGCTTTAGTAAGAATTTCTTCTGTTTCACTATCACAGACACATTCTAAATATGAATATAATTTCTTATTCATAATAAGATTCCAATTAAGCATATCTTCTATATATAATAGGTCTTTTATGCTTATTATATTTGGTATTTCTTTCATTATTTTTACCTCCTAGTAATATTATTTACAATGTTGAATATAATAATAATGTAAAAATTATCCAAAATATTAGCACTTACTATTGACAAGTGCTAATTATTGAGTATAATTATAATTGTTAGGAGATGAAAATTATGAGTTTATTACCAGAAAAATTTTATTTAGATGATTTCTTTGATGATTTTGTACCAATGCCAAAAATGCCTAAGAATGAAATGAAATGTGATATTTATGAAAAAGGTGGTAAAGTTCATATTGAACTTGATGTTCCTGGATTTAACAAAGAAGATGTTAAAGTAGATCTTGATGATGGTATTCTTACTATAGCTGCTACTAAACATGAAGATAAAGAAGAAAAAGAAAAGAATTACTATCGTAAAGAAAGATCATTTGGTTCATTCAAGAGACAATTTAATGTTGGTAACGTTAAAGAAAATGAAATAGATGCTAAATTCAATAATGGTGTCTTAAAAATAAGTTTTCCTAAAGAAGAACAAAAACAATCAAAGAAATTCATTGCAATAAAATAAATAATTAAAACAATATTAAAAGATACTTCAGTAAAATGAGGTATCTTTTTTGTTGGGCTAGCCTAGGCGGAAAGCTGGCGCAACACCGTATGTATTATTAGCATCGGTGCTACCGTAGCGACCACCACTCGTCACATAATGGAAACTGTAGCTACTGGAAGAATTGGCCTCACGGAGCCACCACATATAAGTGCTAGTTCCATTTTTCTTTATTGCTCCACTATAATTGCTAGTTGTTACTCCTATATTTGTATAATAATCTAATGTTCTTGTTAAATCTTTTGCTGTATCATAACGACTAGAAAAATTTGTATATATCTCTTTTGGCGCTAACAAATATAACTTATCAGTAGAAGTAAAATTCTCTTCTCCACTTGTATCTCCATGACCTGATACAACAGTTGTATCAATTATTGTATTTTTTAAAATATATGGTAATGAATTATATAAATCAGTGTTTACAAATGTATACATACTACTTCCTGGCCATCCACCAGTATTATCAGCAGTATCTTTCATTACGTGTTCAGCTACAATATCAGTAAATTCTACTACAAACCCACAAGCACTTTGTGAGAAACCAGTACCTGAACATTCACTTGGTGTTGATGTGTTTGCTATTCTCACCATATGTGAACCATATGTACCAAGATTTACTGTTTTAGTATCTCCTACATTATATTTACTTATATTATTATTTTTAACAGCATTAGCTATTGTAGCCCAGGAATCACTAGAAAATGAATATGGTTCAACTGGCTTATCAGCGATATCAGTAAAGTATCCTGGACTATTTGTTCCTTTATCTATACGAGCATATGCTTTGTCAGTTTTAGTTGAATCATATGTTGTTCCTGCTCCCCCAACTAATTTTATACAATTTCGAAACATATCTACGTAAAGGCGCACATTTTCAGTATCAAATTTATCACTAACGTATATTTTTTCCAAGTTAGTACTACTCATGAACATAAATGCCATACTCGTAACATTGCTTGTATTAAAACTACTTAAATCTAACACATTAAGTTTGCTATCCTGAAACATCAAACCCATATCAGTTACATTACTTGTATTAAAATTGCTAATATCTAACTGAACAACATTAGTATTTAAAAACATGCCATTCATATTAGTTACATTACTTGTATCAAAATTGCTTACATCTATTGCAGTGGCAACAGTATTTGAAAACATATAACTCATATTTATCACATTACTTGTATCAAAATCGCTTACACCTATTGCAGTGGCAACACTATTTGAAAACATATAACTCATATTTATCACATTACTTGTATTAAAACCACTTGTATCTATTATCGTAGCACTACTATCTGAAAACATGTAACTCATATCAATTACATTGCTTGTATTAAAATCTTTTATATCTATTGAACTAGCGTGACTATCACCATATACATATTGCATCGAGATAATCGGTCTATTATTTATATATGTACACAATTCACTTGTAACAGCACTTGTACTAGCCTTATCGGTAAGCTGCACTCCCCAGCCATCATCAGTCATTTTTTTCCATACATAAACAGGATTTCCATCGTCATCATAATCTTTACTACCTCTTTGCATATACCTATAAGTATATTGTCCATTTACATACTCTGCACCCTGTGTTAGTTCTCCATCATATGTACAATAGACTGTCTTTGCTGAAGATTCAGTTAAACCAAGTTTTCCTTTGAATGATTTATTCTTATTATAATTTTGAAGTTTACCTGTATCAATAAATGTTATTTTGATTATATATTCTTGTGTATATCCTGGTTTTATTGGAATGTTTGATGTGATATTTCCCTCTTTAACTGCTTTCTTTGATATTGCACTACATTCTCCATCTTCTGTATTACTTGAATTTAGATTCTTACATGTTCCATCAATTACAAGTTCATTATTCGTAATCTCATTTAGAAGTTCTTGCCATACAATATTGTAGCTCACTTCTTTTGTACCAGTATTCTTAACCGATATAGTTTTTGTTATTGAATCACCTGGAAAGGCTCCATCAAGCGATACTTCATTATCATCAGTAAACACTAATTCTAAATCGCCTGTTGTTATTTTAGTATCTTTTGCTTTATCGTTTCCAATTATATTAAGCGAAAAAAATGCTAGTGAAACACCTACTACTGCGAACAGTATTGATATCACTAGCAATATATACATTTTTTTATCTTGCATAATTTATCTACCCTACTTTCATTAGTAAGTATAGCATAAATTACCCCCCCCGCAAGCGAACATTTGTTTTACTTTGTCACATTGAATCTAAACAAGCAAATATCTCCATCTTGCATTACATAATCTTTTCCTTCTAGTCTTGCTCTGCCTGCTTCTTTAACTCTTTGTTCATTTCCATATTTTATTAAGTCATCATAACTCATTACTTCTGCTTTAATGAATCCTTTTTCAAAATCAGTATGTATAAGACCAGCACATTCTGGAGCTTTCATTCCATCTTTGAAAGTCCATGCTCTTACTTCATCTTTACCTACTGTGAAGAAAGTTTTAAGTCCAAGTAAATGATATGTATTATGAATTAGTTGGTCAAGACCACTATTTTGAATACCTAAATCTCTTAAGAATTCTTTTTTATCTTCTTCGTCAAGTTCAGTAAGTTCACTTTCTATTTTAGCAGACATAAGTACTACTGAAGATTTTTCACTTGCTGCATATTCACGTACTGAATTTACATAAGGATTATCATTTCCTACCAAATCTTCTTCACTTACGTTTGCTAAATATATAAATGGCTTATTAGTTATAAGATTATATGTTTTGATAAGTTTTGTTTCTTTTTCATCAAATTCTTCAAGTCTTAACATTTTTCCTTGACTTAATATATCTTTTAATTTCTTTAGAAGAGAAACTTCATAAAGACCTTCTTTATCATTTGAAGTTGTAGCTTTCTTTTCAATCTTATTAAGTCTATTTTCAACTATTTCTAAGTCACTTAATATAAGTTCATAGTTTACTATTTCTATATCTCTTTTTGGATCGATAGTTCCTTCTACATGAATTATATCTTTATTTTCAAAACATCTTACTACTTGTACTATAGCATCAACTTCTCTTATGTTAGCTAGAAATTTATTACCTAACCCTTCACCAGTAGAAGCTCCTTTTACTAGTCCTGCTATATCAATAAATTCATATTGTGTTGGTATTAACCTTTCTGGTTGATATAATTCATTTAATGTTTCTAATCTTTTATCTGGTACAGTAACTATTCCAACATTTGGATCAATTGTCGCAAATGGATAGTTTGCTGCTAAAATATTTTTCTTTGTAATAGCATTAAATAATGTACTTTTTCCTACATTAGGTAATCCTATTATTCCTGCTTTAAGCGCCATAAATCACCCCTGGGTAAGACCCTATACCTATTGGAAGACCAATTAGATACCATCCTATTAAAATTAATATCCATATTATACTAATATATGTAGCATAAGGTACCATATATTTCGTACAACCTGATATTGTTGTTGTTTCATTTGTATTATATTTTTCCATAAATGCTATATAGACTGCAAAATATAAGAACAATGGTGTAAGTCCATTTGTTAATGATTCAGCAGCCACAAAAGTCACTTGTGAAAATTCTGGACTTATACTTGCATTCATAAATAATGTTACAAGTGATCCTGATAATATTTGCCACTTACTTAGTGAACCTGGTAAAAATAAATTACCTATTCCTACTAAAATAACTGTCATTAATATAAGTGGTGCTCCTGTAAAGTTAAGTCCACCTATTATTTTAGAAATAGATGCTACTATTACAGTACCAATTTGACTTTCTTCAAATACATTTATGAATAATGATGCAAAGAATAATAATACTAGAATACTTCCTATACCATCAAGTGAGTATCCTAAACTTTCTGTTACATCTTTACTATTCTTTATTGTTTTTGTCATAAGACCATATCCATAACCAACTATTACAAATAACATTGTTACTATGAATATAAATCCTTTATTAAATAATGAATTTGCTCCAAAAAGCATATCAATATATTTTGTAGCACCATTGTCAAGTAATGCTCCTGATAATGGTAATCCTGGTATTATCATATAAACTATTAATAATGTATATAATATACCTGCTCCGAGTCCTATAATTAACCCTCTAAGTTCTTTATTCGTTATTTTTAATTCTTCTTCAGTGCTTTCATATCTTGGAAGTCTTGGCATAATTTTCTTTTCAGTTACTGTAGTAAATACAATCGATACAATTATAAGTGCTAGTATCATTATAAATAATGAAAAGAATGTTCCAATCGCATAATTTTGATCTAATGTATGTGCTGCATTTAATGTAAGTTCTAAAAGTGAACTATCATTTGCTGATAAAAATACATTAATACCTGCCCCAAAAGAAAGAGATGCGAATGTTGCTATAATTCCTCCAAGTGGATTACGTCTACCATATTTAAATAATAATGCTCCAAGAGGTAACATTATAACAAATCCTATATTTCCAAGTAATGAAAATATTAAACATAAGAATACTAATATAAATGTTATTGTATTCTTTTTTGAATTTCTTGTTAACATCGTAAAAAATGTCTTTAAGAATCCTGTCTTTTCTAATATACCTATACCTATTAACACTATTATTAATGCACCTAGTGGTTCAAAGTTAACAAATCCACTTACTGCTGTTGTTACAATATGTTTAATACCTGATGTACTAAATAGACTCTTTACTTCTACTACATTATTTACAAGTTCACCAGTTACTTTATTAACTGAAGTATATTCTGATTGTATATTTAATAGATGTAAGAATCCACTAATCAATATTGTAGCAAATATAAGAATAATAAATGATACTATAGGACTTAATTTCTTTTTTGCTTTGAACATTAATATTCCTCTACTTTCTTAAGTTTTTTATCAAACTCTATTCTATCCATCATTATACTTCTACCACATTTAATACATTTTATTTTTATATCAACACCAACTCTTGTTATTTCCCAAAGGTTAGTTCCACATGGATGTGGTTTTCTCATAATGACTTTACTTCCTATTTTATACTCTTTATTCATATTAATCAACATTCACTTCTACTTTTAATATTTCAAGTATTCTTTCTAAATCTTTTTCACTATTAAAAGGTATAACTATTTTTTTATTTTTAATTCTTACTCTATTACCTATTTTATCAGTAAATGCTTCTTCTACATAGTTATAACTATTTTCATTCTTAATTTTTACTATAGCATTTTTTCTCTTATAGTCAGGATTTTGCACTAAGTTTTCTAGTTCTCTTACTGATAAATGATTCAATTTTATTTTCTCAGCAAGTTCTGTTATTAATTCTTCATTTTCTAGTTTACTTAATATTTTAGCATGTCCTGCGCTTATTAATCCATGTAGTATATCATTTTTTACTGATTCTGGAAGATTTAAAAGACCGACCATATTTGTTATATATGTTCTACTTTTTCCTATTTTATTTGCTAATTCTTCTTGTGTTACATTAAGTACTTTTAGTAAGTTAGAATATGCTTCTGCTTCTTCTATTGCTGTTAAGTTTTCTCTTTGAATATTTTCAAGAAGTGCTATTTGCATCATTTCACTATCAGTAAATTCTTTTATAATTGCTGGTATTGTTTCTAGTCCTGCTAGTTCACTTGCTTTCTTTCTTCTTTCTCCAGCAACAATTTCGTAACCTTTAATACTTTTAGTAACGATAATAGGTTCTAGTACACCATATTCTTTAATTGAATTAGCAAGTTCTACTAATTTTTCTTGATCAAACTTTTGTCTTGGTTGATATGGATTACTACGAAGTTCTGATAATTTTACCTCCACAATGTCATCTTTAGGTGTATTTTCTACTATTTCTTCAATTGGATCAATTGGTCCACTATAAAGAGACTCATTACTAAATAATTGTTCTAATCCCTTTCCTAATGCTTTTCTCTTATTTGTTTCCATTTCTATCAATCACCTCTTTAGCTAAATTTAGATAAGCTAGTGCTCCTTTACTTTTTGGATCATATTCTATAATTGGTTTTCCATGTGATGGAGCTTCTACTAATTTTACTAATCTTGGAATAATTGTACTAAATACTTTTTCATTAAAGAATTTTCGAACATCTTCTACTACTTCTAGTCCTAGTAATGTTCTTCCATCTAGCATTGTTAGAAGTACTCCTTCTATATCAAGTGCTGGATTAATCTTCTTTTGTATTTGAAGTATTGTATGAAGAAGTTGATTAACTCCATCTAAACTATAAAATTCACATTGAATTGGTATTATTACTGAATCAGATGCAGCTAGAGCATTAACTGTTAATGTTCCTAAACTAGGTAAACAATCTATAATAATATAATCATATCTATCTCTTATTGTATTTAATTGTTGTTTTAATTGTTCAGTTATTATAAATTCTTTATCTTGAAATCCTATTTGAAATAATTCCATTTCAGCACCTGCTAAATCTATAACAGATGGTACTATACTTAAGTTTTTAAATGGTGTTTTATATATAGCTTCTTTTATTTCACAATCTCCAACTATTACATTATATATACTCTTTTTTATTTTTGATCTATCTATACCAAGTCCTGTAGTACTATTACTTTGAGGATCAAGGTCTATTAATAAAACTTTTTTCCCTAGATGTCCTAGTGAACTGGATAAGTTAATACTTGTCGTTGTCTTGCCTACGCCACCTTTTTGGTTTACTAATGATATTACTTTTCCCACGTCTATTTACCTCTCTATCTATTCAATATTTTAACATATAATATTACTTTTTTAAACAAGAAAAAAACTATTTTTGTAATTTAATAGTCTTTTCACATTTTTTTAATAGTTCATTTCTTATATATATTATAGACTCTCTTATATCTTCAGTAGCTGGAATACTCTTAAATATAAGATTTAAACTTTCTAAATGTTCATTATTATTAATAAGTCTAATTAATTCTTGTAAGTCTTCTATAGTAATAAGTCCTAATTTATAATAATAATATATTTGTATTGCAAGTGTTTCTCCTGTTAAATATATTATTATAGCAGATAAATCATAAAAGTTTTTAGATGCTTTTTCACTAGATTCCTCTAAAGTTGTTAACATAAATGATTTACTTCTTTCACTTTCATATTCTTTTATTACATTTAACATTGCATTTGATTTATCTTTTATACTAAGTAATCTAAGTGATATTGGAGAAGATAAATATTCTTCATATAATTTATTTTGTTTTAAATAGTCGTAAAATAACATTTCATGTGATATTGATATTGCTTCTGTAAATAAGAATCCATCTACTGAAACTCCATTTAGGTAAACTATATAATGCATAAATTCATGTACTATAATAAAGGCATCATTTATATCATGATAAAGTGGTATATTTATTGTATGATTACCATTATGTCTTGCATAATAAGCTTCATCACCATATTCTTTAAACTTTTTTTCATCAGTTATATCATATATATTAACAACACCATTATTCATAAGTTCTTCTAATAATATTGGATATACTGGATTAATGTATTTTAAAAAATCTTTTACTATTTTAAGTGTTTCACTAAGTGACATATAATTTATTTTATTTCTTTTTTCTACTAATTCATCCTGATAATCTTTACATTCACTATATATAATACGTGATACATTCTTATAATAATCTATATTATTAAAAAGTAATTTTAGTATTTCAGAATCTTTATGAAATAAAAGTACATTTGTAAGTAATCTTTTCATATATGCTTTTTTGCCTTTCTAATAACTTTGTATTCTAGCATATATTAACTTTATTTAAAAGAAAAATTGCATTCAAAAACTATGAATTATTTTTTCATAGTTTTCTTTGTATTATCTAATATATCTCTTGCAGCTACTAATCCTGTTGCGGCAGCTGTTACTATATTACCTGCTTTACCAGCACCATCACCTATAAAGTATATATCATAATCATCTAATTTAAATTTATTATTTGTTGTTATTTCATTACTAAAGAATTTTATTTCTGGTCCATAAAGTAATGTTTCATCATTATTAACACCAGGTATTATTTTATCAAGTTTTTCTAATCCTTCTAATATATTTGTTATTATTCTATGAGGTAGTATTAATGCAAGATCTCCTGCTACGCAATCTTTAAGTGTTGGTTCAATAAATCCTTTATTAATTCTTTTCCATTCACTTCTTCTGCCTTTTTTAAGATCACGTAATGATTGTATAATTGGTTTGCCATCACCTAGAACATTCGCTATTCTAGCAATACTTTCTCCATAAAGTCTAGTATTTGTGGCTGGTTCTGTAAGACCTACCTTACTTATAAATGCAAAGTTTGAATTGTTAGATTTTATATCTTTTAATGAGTGTCCATTAACACATATGAATCCATAATAATTTTCTTTTGCTACAAATCCTCCTGGGTTAGTACAAAATGTTCTTATTTCATCACTATAAGTATCTGTTTTAATAAATATAGTTGGATCATATATAATATTAGTAATATCTTCAAGTATTTCTTTACGTACTTCTACTCTTACTCCTATTTCTATACTTTGGCTAGTATACGGAATATTGTATTTATCAGATAACTCTTGTATCCATTTAGCACCAGTTCTTCCAGGAGCGACTACTACTTTAGAAGATTCTATTTCTTCACCTTTTTCAAATATTATTTTATGTTTATTTTTAGATTCACTTTGTATGTCAACTACATTAGCATTCTCATATATTTCTACTCCATAACTCTCTAAATAATCAGTGAATTCTTTAATATATGTTGGTAATTTATCACTACCTAAATGTTTTTGTTTTATAAGAAGTAATCTTGCTCCTGTTTTAGCAACTTCTTTTTTTAATTGAAATGCTTCATCTAGATTAGATGGATATATTTCACTATCCATATGAAATTTATTAAATATTTTTTCAGTATCATCTATTAAATTATATGCTTCACTTTCACTCATGTATTTAAATAAATCACTTTTACCTAATTTAGGAATAAAATTAAGTTTTCCATCAGAGAAAGTTCCAGCACCTCCATATCCTGATAATATTTGGCAAACTTTACAATTAACACATTTTCCACCATTAACTTTCATAGGACACATTCTTGTTTCTGCTTTGTGTCCTTTATCAATTAATGCTACTTTTAAATTCTTATTGTTTTGAATTAATTCATAAGCACAAAATAATCCTCCAGGACCTGCACCTATTATTGCTACATCATATTTTTTCATATATTCTCCTTACTTTGATTCTTTTTCAAGCTCTCTATATGCTACCTTACCTACTAATGTTTTAGGAAGTGATTCTCTAAATTCATATACTGCAGGTAATGAATATCTTGCTAAATTCTTTTCACAATGAAGTCTTATACTTTTTTCAACATCTTTACTAGGCTTAACTCCATCTTTAAGTACAATATATGCTTTTGCTACCTGTACCTTTTTAGGATGAGGAATACCTATTACTGTACTTGTAAACACATCAGGATGACTATTTATTATTGTTTCTATGTAACTTGGATATAAATTATATCCATTAGAAATTATTATTCTTTTAACTCTTTGTTTAAAATATACAAATCCATCTTTATCCATAGAGCCTACATCTCCAGTATGAAGCCAAGTTCTACCATCTTCATGTATTTGTAATGTTTGAATAGTTTCTTCTAGGTTATTTAAGTATCCCATCATAACAGTTGGTCCGCTTATACATATTTCTCCGTCTTCTCCATATGGTACTTCATCATGAGTTCCAACTCTTACTACTTTTATATATGTATCAGGAAATGGTACCCCTATTGAACTTTCTCGATATTCGCCTGTAGGTGTAACACATATCGCAGCACTTGCTTCAGTAAGTCCATAACCAACTCTTATTTCAGCATTACTTCCATGTTCACGAAAATATGTATCAACTTTATTCTTCAAATCTTTTGACATAAAGTCTCCACCACTTATCGCACTCTTAAGTTTTGATAAATCATTTTTTCCCATCGATGTTTTAGTAAGTGATTCAAATAATGATGGAACTCCACATACAATTGATATTTTATGTTTATGAAGTAGCTTTCCAAAATCTTTAGGATTAAAATTTGGTACTAATACTACTCTCATACCACAACCTAGTGTTGTATGTATACATACTCCAAGACCAAATCCATGAAATATTGGAAGTATCGCAAGAATAGATTCACCTTCACCTGACTGCTCTATCATTTTATGACAACTAAGTGCTAAAGCATTAAAATTCATGTTGGTAAGTAATATTCCTTTAGGATCACCACTTGTTCCTCCACTATAAAGTATAACTGCTGAATCATTTGCTCCTTTTAGGCATGCTATCTCACCTTGATAATCGTATCCATAATTTATAAATTCATTCCAAGTCATTATATCATCAGTTAATTCTATTTTAGGAACAGTACCTCTATTTTTAAATTTATATAAGAATTTTTTTATTGTTTTTAAACTATCTCCAGCTGATGCGATAACTATTTTTTTAATACATGTATTATCTACTATATTATGAACTTTATCATATACTAAATCTAATGATAAAAGAAATGTTGCTCCTGAACCATTAACATAATTTTGAATTTCTTTTTCTGCTGATAATGGGTGTATTAATGAAACTAATGCTCCTACCATATTAGCTGCATAAAACATAAGTATTGCTTCTGGTGTATTAGGCATACATATAGCGATAGTATCTCCCTCTTTTACACCTTGACTCTTTAATGATTTTGCTGTGTCCCTTATCATTTCATAGAATGCTCTATATGTATATGTTCTTCCATAATATTCTATTGCTATATTTTCAGGATATCTTGCTACTGCTTCTAAAAAGTATCCTACCATTGTACCTTTAGGATAATTTAAATGTGCCGGTACTCCTTCTTTATAGTATTTTAGCCATGGTGTTTTTATATTATTTTTCTTATTAAGTTTTTCTTCTTTTTTAATTTCTTTTTTGAAGTTTTTCTCTTCAATTTTTTTAAGTTTTTCTTGTTTTTTTAATTCTTTCTTTTCTTCTTTACTCATCAATTTCGATTCTTGCATCTGCTCTATCCTCCAGTAATTCAGGGTTATCAAGTATATATTCTAACACTTTAATTGATTTAGCGAAATAGTATCCATCAGCAATTCTTTCGTCCATATTAACTCCAAAATCACATACGTCTATTATTTTCTCTTTACCATCTTTATCAATTACTTTAGATTTATGTATCATACCCATTGTAGCAATTATAGAACTTGTACCAAAGTTAACAATATTATGATATATAGAACCAATCTTAAAATTACCTAAGTTTGATAAAATAACACTACTATAATATAAGTTATCTTTAGTAATAAATTCAGGCAACCATCCATGTTTATCTAAAAATTTAAGTGCTCCTGTTACTATCATTCTTATTAATTTAGGAAGTTTACCTACTACATCAACTATATTGTTTGTATTTTCTTTCTTTTCACCTTTTTTACTATTTCTTATTTTAGCAACTCTTTTTGTAATTTTATCTCTTAATGTAAATATATTATCATCTTTATCTACTTTTATATTTATCATTACTTCTTCAGAGTCTTCTTCAAATGCTATTTTAGCTACGAATGCTATTATAACATCATTTCTATCATAGAAAGTTCTATTTGCTACAAATCTATTTAAAAGAGGTTTATTGTATATTGTTTTAGCAAAAGCCATTGCAAAAGCATGAAAGTATGTAATCTTATCATCAGGGTGTTCTTTCTTATATTTTTCTACATATTTTATTAATTTAGTAACATCTATTTCTTTATTCATATAAACATCACTATCACATCTTTCAGGCTTAATATCTATCATTACATTATGTAACCCATCAAGATTTCTTACCTTTTTAGCATCTTTTCTATCGCCTATTCTTTTCATAATACACCTCATTCTACATACTTAATTATAAAGAAAAAGTGGTAATAATGCAAATAAAGTTAATAATTTATGTAAAATAGAAAAAATAAAATTCTATTTAAAAAAGTGATAATTCAATTTTAATCTATTTTATGCGTAATAATTGTATTTTTGGATAGTCTATTGACTATATTATCTAATTTTGACATATACTTTTGAACCTAAAATTGAGTTTTAGGTGATTTGATTTAATATTTTATATATGCTACATTATCTATCGAAGTACTTAGGCTAAGCGTTACCTACTCTTATATCGTAAAAGATTTAATGGAGATAGAGAAATTATGGATAAGAAAGATTTATTAATCTTCATTCAAGACATAATTATCATTTTATTAATCATATTTGGTTAATAAAAAACGCCTAACACTGTAAGTTAGGCAAAAAGCAACTTCAAATTGTGATGTCTAGCAATCAGAGGCTCTGCACTTCACTAAATATATAATCATGAACATATCAAAATATCAACATATATCCATAATACAAACAAAATAATAATATCATTATTATTCCTTCTTTTCTTGACAATACTTTATCATTTCTAGCAAACAAATATAAAATAGATGCAGCAAGTTGTACTGCTAAAATATCAATAAGAGTAAACGATACTGAAGAAAATCCGCCATAAATTAATAGAGGAAGTCCAAGTACTATCCCTATATTAAATATATTCGTACCAATTATATTACCAAGAGCTATATCAAACTCGCCTTTCTTTGACGCAACAACTGTCATAGTCATTTCAGGAAGAGATGTTCCAATTACAACAACTGTCATAGTTATAAACTTAGTACTAACATTAAGTGCTTCTGCTAAAACTTTTGCATTATTAACAACTAAATCACTTGCAAGTATTATTCCAAATGTACATCCAACTATTAAAAGTATAGATGTCATTATATTAAACTGAGGTTTATTATATTCAAAAAATCCTTGTTTAGATTTAACAACAGAAACTATGTAAAATATAAATAATAGGAAAAAGAATATAAATAGCACTCCATCTGATCTACTTAATATAAAGCTATCAGGAGTTCTACCTATATAATGTGAAATTATCGATAAAGAAAACATTGTTGTTACAACAAGCAAAATAGGTAATTCTTTTTTAGTAACTTCTTTTTTTACTCTAATCGGACATATCGTAGCCGCTAGTCCAACTATTAACAAGATATTAACAACATTACTTCCAAGTACATTAGCAAGTGCTATATCACCTGCTCCACCTCTTATACTTTGAAAAGAAATAGCAAGTTCAGGAGCACAAGTACCAAAAGCCGCAACAGTAAGAGCAATCATCATTTTAGACATCTTAAAACTAGTAGCAATTGAACTAACTGCATCTACAAATATATCTGAACATTTTATTAACACAAAAAATCCTATTAACAATAATATTATTGATACAACTATCTCCATCTTTATTCCTCTATTCTATAATTATTATAATATATAAATTATATTTTTACAATTTAAAACTAGATTATTCATCTAGTTCTTCAAGTTCATCTGGTTCTATGTTATTTTCAAATAGTTTTTCTATATTTTTAGTTGGAAGTAACATATCGTTATCTTTATTAATTTTTATTTCAAATTTTTTAGATTCATGAGTAAGTTCATCTCCATCTATACACCATGAAGGAGGCACTTCATCAAATTCTAATTTTATATTATCTGTCTTATAATATTTAAATACAGGAATATCTTCAAGTTTTCTATGTGTTAAATAATAAACTGCTCTTATAATATCCCATTTATTTTTAATATCACAAAGTAATACTTCAAATTTATTATCATCAAGTTTAACATCATCATATATATTATTAACACCACCAACTCTATTTGAATTAGTTATAAATATAAATGAGAATCTATCTTCATGTGTTTCACCATTTACTGTGTATTTTACATTATAAAATTGTAATTTTTGCTTTAATTGTTTTATACCATATATAGCATAAGCAAATTTACCATATTTTTCTTTTAACTTTCTAGGTGTACTATAAGAAATGTCTACCCATGCGCCTATACATGCTACATATACAAAAGGATTACCATTTAAAAGACATACATCTATATTTTTTCTTGCTCCATTCAAAAGCATAACTAAATTTCTTGTAGTACTCCCAGTAAGTCCATACATATGTGCTACATCATTAACACTACCAAGTGGAAGATGACCTAGTAATAATGGCTTACTTCTTTCAATATTACCAGATATTACCTCATTTAAAGTTCCATCTCCTCCAGCACATATAAGTAAATCTACATCTTTTAATTTTTTAGTTATTTCTTTCGCATGACCTTTATATTCAGTATAAATTATATCTACTTCATAGCCATAATTTTCAAATACTTTGTATAACTTCTTAATATCATTTCTGTTTGTTAATTTACCACTATTTGGATTGTAAATTAATACACATTTCATCATATTATCATTCCTTTGTATAATTTTATTATAACACCCTTAAAAATATAAGTAAACTTGTGTTTTGTTTAAAATGTAAAGCATATAATATCAATTTTGGTTTATAATAATATTATGAAGAAGTTTAAGAATAAGAAAAAATATATAAATAATAAAAAAAATGATAATAATAAGTTTAATATTGTTAGTGTTATCTCTATGGTATTAATTGTTTTAATATGTTCAAGTATACTTATCTTTGTTGGATTTTCTATGTATATTTATATGAATGCTCCTGAATTTAATACATCATTACTTTATAAGAATGAATCTTCTAATATATATGATAATAAAGGTGATTTGATTGCTAGTATAGGCAGTGAGAAAAGACAAATTGTTAAATATGATGAACTTCCAGAAGTACTTATTGATGCGATTGTTGCAACTGAAGACTCAAGATTTTTTACTCATGATGGTGTTGATATATATAGATTTACTAAAGCAGGACTTGGTTATTTAACTGGTACTAATGAAGGTGGGGCTTCTACTTTAACAATGCAAATATCTAAAAATACATTTACTAGTAAAGATGCTGAAGGATTTAAAGGACTTGTTCGTAAGTTTACTGATATATATATGTCTATTTTCAATATTGAAAAAGATTATTCAAAAGAAGAAATAATGGAATTTTATGTCAATTCTCCATATTTAGGTGCAGGTAGTTATGGAGTCGTTACTGCTGCTAAAACATATTTTAATAAAAATATTAGCAATTTAACACTTGTTGAAGCGGCTATGATTGCTGGTATGTTTCAAGCACCTGGTGAATATGACCCATATGTTAATCCTGAAAAAACAAATGTAAGAAAAAACGAAGTAATTGATTTAATGTATAGACATGGATATATTACTGAAAGTGAAATGGATGCTGCTAAACGTAAAGATGTAAGTGAAATAATTGTTAAAAATAATACTAATATTAACAAATACCAAGGATTTATTGATACAGTTGTTCAAGAAGTAATAGATAGAACTGGTGATAATCCATATCTTGTATCAATGGATATATATTCTACGATGAATGCTAGTAAACAAGATGTTATAAATGATTTTTATAAGAATCATAAGTTTAAAGATAATAAAGTCCAAGTAGGAATTGGTATTGTTGATAATAAAACTGGAGCTATTATTGCTGTTGGTGCAGGTAGACATAAAAATAGTGAAATGAGTTTAAATTATGCTACTCAAATAAAAAGACATCCTGGAAGTACTGCAAAGCCATTATTTGATTATGGACCTGGTATGGAATATAAAAACTGGTCAACATATACTCCATTTGTTGATAAGCCTGTTAGTTATACAGGTGGTGGAGTTATGAGAAATGTTGATGGTCGTTATCAAGGATTCTTAACTCTTGAACAATGTTTAGTTAGATCAAGAAATACATGTGCTCTTCAAGCATTTCAAAAAATAAATAATAAACAAATTAACTCATTTGTAACATCACTTGGTATTGTTCCTGAATATTTAGGTAGCAATAATTATATAAATGAAGCACATTCTATTGGTGGATTTACTGGTGTAAGTCCTGTACAACTTGCTTCTGCTTACTCTGCCTTTGGTAACGAAGGCAATTATACTGAAGCACATAGTATAAATAAAATTGTATATAAAACAGATGGTAAAGAAGAAGTTCATGAATTTAATTTTGAGACTAAAAATGTTATGAGTGACACAACTGCTTATATGATTGCTTATATGCTTAAGAAAGTAACTAGTTCATCAGTTAAAGTTAAAGGAACAGATATATCAACAAAAACAGGTACTAGTAGTTATGATGAAGCTGCTTTAAAAAAATTAAAATTATCAAGAAATGTTATTCAAGATGCATGGACTGTTACTTTTAGTCCTGATTATAGTGTTGCGATATGGTATGGATATGATAATTTAACAAAGAAAACTTATAATACAACAAATCATGCCTGGGCTGAGAGAACTAAAATTCAAAAAGAAATTGTTAACAATGTAATGGAAAAGAATAGTAGATTTGAAAGACCTTCTGGAATAGTCTCTTCAAAAGTAGTAGTTGGAAGTAATCCTCCAATGTTACCTAATAGAACTACTCCATCATCTAAAATACAAACACACTTATTTAAAAAAGGAACACAACCTACTAAAGTATATCCAGTTTATGTTAAACCTAAAGTTACAGAAGAAAATGAAGATGTAAAGATACCTGATGTTTTAGAACCTTAATATTTATTTTCTTCTTTTTATATTGTATAATTTTGATATGAAGAAAAAGAAAATCAATAAAACTAATGTTATATTATCTATATTACTAGTTTTAAGTGCTAGTGTTTTTATATATTCACTTCTTAATATTAGAAATTGGAAAAAAGATAATGATGAAACTGAAAGAGAAGTAGAATCAATATATAAGACAGTTAGTGTTGAAGAAGTAACTGAAGGTGAAAATGTAAATGCTGAATCTCAAAAGAAAGAAAGTATTTATTGGAGTTATATAAAGATGAACATGATTAATGTTGACTTTACTGAATTATTAAAACAAAATAGTGATACTAAAGGATGGATACAAGTAAATGGTACTAATATTAATTATCCATTTGTTCAATCTAATGATAATGCTTATTATTTAAATCATTCTTTTACTAAAAAGAAAAATGAAGCTGGATGGGTATTTCTTGATTATAGAAATGATATTAATAATTTAAGTCGTAATAATATTATTTATGCTCATTCAAGACTTGATAAAACTATGTTTGGTTCACTTAAAAATATACTAAGTAATAATTGGTATAAAAATACTGATAATCATATTATTAAATTATCTACTGAAAAAGAAAACACTTTATGGCAAGTATTTAGTGTTTATCATATTAAAACAGAAAATTATTATATAACAACTGATTTTAGAGATGATGATGAATTTAAAACATTTATTAATACTATTAGTAAAAGAAGTAAACTTAAATTTGATGCGAGTGTTGATGTTAATGATACTATTCTTACATTATCTACTTGTCGTGCTGGTGATGAAAAAGTTGTATTACATGCTAAGTTAATTAAAAAAGAAGTTAGAAACTAAATTTCTAACTTTTATTCTACAATTTTGCTATATTCATTAGGTATTTTTAAATCAATATGAATCATTTCTTTAGTAACTGGATGTATAAATTTTATCTCATTCGCAAGTAACATCATTTTTCTATAACCATCTTTTTTACCATATTTTTTGTCTCCCAATATTGGAGTATTATTATCTTTCATATGTACTCTTATTTGATTCTTTCTACCTGTCTTAATATTTATTTTAAGTAATGAGTATTGTTTATTTGATTTAACTCTCACATAACTTGTTTCAGCATATTTACCACTTTTATCATTAGTACTATAAGTATAAAGTGTTTTTGTTTCTTTTAGATAAGATTTTATAGTATCTCTATCTTTAGTTATTCCATGTACTACTGCTATATAATTTCTTTCTGTGTAATCCCATGTATTTTGTAGTGATTCTTTTACTCTTTCACTTTTCGCAAATACTACTATCCCACTAGTATCTTTATCAAGTCTATGAACTACAAATACTTTTTGATTCTTTTTATGTAAATAATCAAATACTTCACTATATAAACTATCTTTATAGTTATCACATTTAATAGTTGGCATATTACCACTTTTATTTACTATTATTAAATGTTTATCTTCATATAATATATCTAATTTTCTCTTTTTCATATTCTACCTTTTAATGAAATAAATGACTTACTAGTATTAATACTATACCAGTAATTATTCCAATTAATAATTCTTTCTTTTTTATATTTTCTTTTACTTCACAAAGAAGTTCAAAAAAAGCAATATACATAAGCATACCTAAAGTTATACTAATTAATACACCTGAAATATAAGAACTAAGTGTAATTTTGAATAATTTTAACATAATAACACCCAATATACTTGATAATGATAATATTGTAAGTAGTGTTAATTTCTCTTTTTTATTTTTTACTAAAGATGATATTTGTATACCAAGTGGTATGTTATGAAATGATACTCCAAGAGACGTGAATAATCCTATACTGATTGATGAAAGTGTTGCTGTATATATAGCTGTTCCTTCTATTACATTATGTATGAATAATGCTAGTGTTGATATAAGACCTATATGTTCCATATGATCTTTCTTTTTAGTGTGTTCATGTTCATGATCTGGTATAAATAAATCCAATACTTTTAATAATAATATACCTAATATAACAAATCCTAATATGATAAGTTTATTATTTGTAAATTCTAAACATTCTGGTAAAAGGTCAGTAAATATAAGACCTAATATTATAGTAAAAGAAAATCCTACTGAAAATGTTATTAACTTTTTTTCATCTTTAATTAATTTTGTTATCAAATAACCTATAAAAAAAGAAAGTCCTGATAACAAAGTTATAAATATTGCTTGTATATTCATACTTCTTCACCAAGAAGATTATATCACACTTTCTTAATATTTTAAATTATAAAAGATAATGCTATTAATATAATAAGTATTATTATGCTGAATATTGATATTTCTATCTTTTTATTATTTTTAGATTTTAGTTTATCTTTATTAATGTTTTCTGTCTTTACTAAAGAAATTCCTTTTGTTTTAATGTTAGTTAAATCTTTATTACTTATTATATAATATGCATCACATTCATCATATTCTGCGAATTTTATATCTTTTGGCATCTTTAATATTTGTATAAACATAAGTATGTCAAAGTAAGAACCTGCTATATTAGATACTGATAAGAATGCTAGAAATGGCATATCAAATATATAACTTATTATTAATGTGATAATACCTATTACTGTAAATGGAGTAAGAAGTGATATCATAACAGATGACCTACTTATTTCATTTGTACATCTACAATACATTACTCCTTTTTCAAGACACATTCCTAAACATAAGTCTTTATTATTGACATTTTTATTTATTAAATATCCTATATAATGAAGTAATTCGTGTAGCATGAAGTAACCTATCATTATTAATATTTTTTTATATCCAAAATTAAAGTAATAATCATCAAATGTAAAATATAATAATAGTAAAAGTAATATCATTATTAATGATGCAATTATATTACCTATTCCTAGTTTTAGTTTATATTTATAATATTTTAATTCCTGCTTTTTCATATTTAACCTACTATTCTTTTTAAAAGTCCATATGATATTAACATCATTATTATACTAGCCATTATTATACCAAGCATTATTGATATAAATGATTTCTTTTTATCCATATTTAATACTGAAGCAGCTAAACATCCCGTCCATGCTCCTGTTCCTGGAAGTGGCACACCTACAAATAAAGTAAGTCCTAAATATCCATATTTTTCTATTGAATCTTTATGTTTTCTTGCTTTTTTATCTAACCATTTTGATAATTTATTCATCCATTTTATTTTAGATTTTCCCATCCAGTCTAGTATCTTATTTATAAATAGTAAAATAAATGGTACAGGTAAAGTATTTCCTATTATAGATACAATATATCCTGTAAGTGGACTTACATTTAGAAGTGATGCAGCTATAAGACCCCCTCTTAACTCTAATATTGGCAAGATAGATATAATAAATACTATTAACTCCTTACCAAACTTTAATGCAGTTAATCCACTAAATAATTTTATTATTGAATTTATTATACTTTCCATATTTCTCCTTATTAATTTTATTATTTCTTTACGTGTATTATATCATATTTCTATCAATATTATTTAAATATAACATATTTTTTGATAAAATATTTACAAGAGATGATTTGTATGAATAAAAAGATTGGTATGTTTGATTCAGGCATTGGAGGACTCACTATATTAAAAGAGTTAAAGAAACTATTACCTAATGAGGATTATATTTACTATGCTGATTCTAAAAATAATCCTTATGGCGAAAAAAGTGATACTGAACTTATGAAGATAGTTACTAATATTGTAGATTATTTAATAAGTAGAGATGTTAAAATTATTGTTATTGCTTGTAATACTGCAACTACTAGATGTATTAAAAGACTAAGAATGATGTATCCTGATATACCTTTTGTTGGAACCGAACCTGCGATCAAAGTTGCTTGTGATAATAATTATAAGAATACTCTTGTTATGGCAACACCAGGCACTATTAAAGCAGAAAGAACTCATGAACTAGTTAAAAATTATAAAAGAAAAGGACAAAAGATTAAACTTCTTCCTTGTAAAGGACTTGCTGATACTATAGAGTTTGGTACTAAAAAGGATGTTAATAGAGTTCTTCATAATTTACTTCATAGTTATTATGATAAAGGAATTGATTCAATAGTTCTTGGATGTACACATTATCCTTATGCTAAAAAGAATATACAAAAACTATTTCCAAATGCTAAACTAATTGATGGAAATAAAGGAGTTTCTAACCAAGTTAAAAGAGTTCTTAAAAGTATGAATCTCTTAAATAATAAAACAGAAAAAGGTAGTGAAGAAATAATTTATAACAAATAAAAAAGTACATCTACTTACTTAAATAGATGTACTTATCTAACCAACTTTCAAAAGATGAAGTATCTTGATATCTATCAAGGTCTTCTTTTTTATTAGCATCTAAATATGTAACAATTTTACCATTCTTAATAATAAGTACTGATGGAGCATATTTTACTTTGTTTATATAATCTGTTTTTTCAAATTCTTCATATCTTATAGAATACATATCTATTTTATATTTATTCATTACACTTCTAAATATATCATCACATGGTATTTTAAGACTACAATAATCATTATATGTATAAAGTAAGAAACTATCTTTTGAATTTATTAAATTATTTAAATCATTAGAAGTTATCTTTATGAATTCTCCATTATTGTAATATTTATCATTAATATAAAACTTCTCATGTTTTAAATTTAGTATTATTGCTGGTACAACTATTAATATTGTTAATAATATTGTAATTATTATTATTATTTTTTTATTCATAACTTACACCTCATTTTACATTATACAAGTATTTTTTTGAAATACTATAATTTTGAAGTTTAGTTATCTAGAGCGTAAGTTGAGTAAGAAAAAAAGAACTAATTCTTTAGTCCTTTCATGCCTTTAAGTCCTTTTGAACCATTGAATCCATCAAATATACTACTCTTAAATGACATAGTTTTTTGATTTTTATGTTTGTATTCTTTTATAGCAATAGATACCATTTCATCAAGTAATTCACTATATTTCATACCTGCTTCTTTCCATAAGTAGAATGATAAACTACCTGGGCATGTATTTGGTTCATTTACATAGAATTTATTTTCTTTATTATCAATAAGAAAGTCTACTCTACATACTCCACTTAAATTTAATGCTTTGAATACTTGTTTTGCTGTATCTTGTATTTCTTTAGTAAGTTTTTCAGATATTCTTGCTGGTACTATTCTACTTGTACTAGCCATTCCTTTTGATGCTGTTCCTTTTGATTTAGCATTACCTAAGTATTTATCAGCAAAAGATAATATTTCATCTTCTCCCATTACTTCTTCTAATGGACTTACTTTTTGATATTCATAATTACCAAGTACACTAGCATTAACTTCAGTTAAGTTTTCAATTACTTTTTCTACTACTATTTTAGTATCATATTCCATTGCATCTTCAATTTTTGACTCAATATCTTTTTCATTTTTAGCAACTTCTATACCAATGCTACTACCAAGAGTAGCAGGCTTTACTATAACAGGATAACCTATCTTCTTTATTTCTTTTAATATATTTTCTTTATTATCTAAGTATTCACTATCATAGAACCAAGTATAAGGTACTATTGGTAAATTTACACTTTCCATAACTTGTTTCATAACGACTTTATCTTGACCAAGAGCCCCACCTAAAACATGAGAACCAACATATGGAATACCTATTGAATCAAGAAGTCCAGCAAGTGAACCATCTTCAACATTATTACCATGGACTACTGGTAAAATAACATCTAAATCAGTAATATCTTTTCTAAAAATACCAGTTGTTCTTTGTAATAAAAATGTTTTACCTTTCTTATATAGCATTACTTTAGTCGCATATTTTTTTTCATCTTCAAATTCTTTATAGAATTCAATATCTCTTAACATATGTCCTGTATACCATATTCTATCTTTAGATATATAAATTGGTACTATATCATATTTATCTTCATTTAAATTATTCATGGCTTGTAATGCAGAAATAACACTTACTTCATGTTCTACTGTCTCTCCACCATAAATAACACCTATCTTTATTTTCATACTACACTCTCCTATTCATTAAATATGTCAGGTAAATCATTTTCAAGTAATACATAAGTTTCTTTTCCAGATAACTTTTTCATAAGTGGAAACGCTTCTTTGACATCGTTTAATATATGTATATTTTTTTCATTATATTTTTCTTTCTTAAGACCATCATATATTGGTTTTGTTTGTTCTTTTCCGACTAAAATGACTTCATCTGCTGAACTTGCTATTTGACGACCAAATTCATAATTAAGATTATATTGTTCTTCTCCTAATTCTATCATGCCAGGAGTTACTATTATTTTTTTACCATCCATCATTTTAAGAACATCAACAGCCATTTTAGAGCCAACTGGATTTGAATTATAAGCATCATCTATTATATAAATGTTACCCATTTTCTTAAGTTCAAGTCTATGTTCAATAGGCTTAATTCTTCTTACGCCTATAGCAATTTGTTCAAATGTAAGACCAAGTTCATAAGACATTGCGATAGCCTGTAATACATTATACACATTAGCATTACCAAGTAATTTAGTTTCAAATGTATATTTTGCTTTTGACTTTTTAAATACACAAGTAAATTCAGTACCTTTTCCAGATAATTTTATATTTTCAGCATACACGTCTGCCTTCTTATCTTTTGTTGATACCCATATTACTTTACATTTACTTTTTATTTTATAACTTGTTTGATATGGATCATCCATATTAAGTACTGCAACACCATCATCAGGAAGTGAATCTATAAGTTCAAATTTTGCTTTTTGAATGTTTTCACGACTTCCAAAACTTTCTAAATGTGCTGTTCCAATAGTTGTAAGTATTCCATATTTAGGTTTAATAAAGTTAGCTTTTTCCTTTATTTCTCCTCTATAGAAAGCACCCATTTCAGCAACAAATACTTCACTAAATTTATCCATATAATTATTAATTGCATTTATAAGACCATACATTGTATTAAAACTCTTAGGTGTTGCGAATGAATTATATTTAACACTTAATATATCATTTAAGAAATTCTTAGTACTTGTTTTACCATAACTTCCAGTTATACCTATTTTCTTTATATCTTTCATACTATAAAGTTTAGTTTTAGCCTGTCTTTTATAATGTAGATAAACAAGCTTCTCAACAGGTTTATTTATAATATTAGCAACCATAACTATAAATGGATTCAAATAAGCAATTAATCCTATATAAGTATAATATCCATATACACTATTTTCATTAAATAAGAAAAACATTGGTGAAATTCCTATTAAATAAAGAATTAACATTGTTACATATAATCTTTTAATCCTAGCAGTTATAACAAGAGGCTTCTTAGATTGTTCTTTCTTAATTTTAGATTTATATAAAAAATAAACAATTATATAAAATATACTAAATATTATTACACTTGCATTAAATTTAACATATTTAAATAACACAAAAAATATAAATAATAAATCATATGTAATAAATACTCTTGTTATATTATCAAGTATCCACTTAAAATATCTATTACCATCATTATACCAATTTTGTTGTAACATATGCATTGATTTTCTTGCCTTATATATTACATACCAAAAATAAGGTATCAATGATATTAAAAAATACGTTTTCATTCTTTATCACTCCCTATAAAATTATCAAGTACTCTTATTGTTTGCCCTAAATTTTCTAAATAAGCATAATGAGTACATCCTTCATATTTAACAAGCCCACAATTAGGTATTATTTTTTCAAGTTCTATCGCATCATTAATTGACACAGCTTCATCATTAGTTCCCCATATTAACAATGTAGGACATTTTATCTTTTTAGCTTCTTCAGTTAAATCTAAATTAACATGATTTACTAATATTTTTCTCATTGTTTCACTAGCATTTCTATAATCTGTTGAACCAACATGTTTTTTAACAAAACTCTCTAAGCCTTTAAGTCCAGGTATTTTCTTCACTGCCTTATATACTTTCATTTTAAAAGTTGGTTTTGTTATATTTTGTTTATATGGACTTGCGAGTAAAACTAACTTCCTAGTTTTATATTTAGTAGCATAAGCTAATGATATCTTTCCACCAAATGAATGTCCTACTAATATTGGATTCTTTATTTTTAATTCACCTAACATTTCATTAATAGTATCAGCATAATCATAAATACTCCATATTTCTTTAGGCTCATCACTACCTCCAAAGCCAGGCAAATCAACAATTAATACATTATATTTTTTAATAAATGGTTTAGCAATAGGCATCATCATTTGTATATTTTGACCCCACCCATGCAAAAAAACTAATGAAGTATCACTATCATTATTATAATACTCATAATTAATATTTATGTTTCTTATAAACATTTGCATTCTTTCACCTATTTAATTATAGCACATTACATAGATGTTTATACTCAATTACACACTTTATTTACGATATTTAAATACATTTTTATATTTTTATTGCTTTTTTGATAACATTTTTTCTTTTTTATCATTTTTTGATATTAATTTTTTAATTGTTTCTATAAATTTCTTTATACTTCCTATATCTTCTTTCTTACTTCTTATTTCAATTATTTTTAACATGCTTTCTAAATATTTTTGTTTTTCTTCACTATCAATTGTTTCATCTTTAACTAATTCTTCATAATCCTTGATAGTATCATCTACTGATAAAAATTGTTTATATAATATCTCATTTATATTATGAATAAGAATTTCTAATTTTTCTTTTTCATTACCTTCAAAACGTTTACTTCTCTCTTTAAATTCTTCTCTTATTTTAAATAATTCTAATGTAGTTCTTCTTCTAAAATCTCTTCCATACATCAAATTTAATACAGGATGTCTTACAAATATATCAATACCATCATCTAAAGCACTTTCATATATTTCTTCTAATTTACTTTCAAATAATTCATCAACAATATAAAATTTACCATTCAACTTTCTATATCTCATCTTATGCTGTTTTATATCTTTTTCATTTTCCTTACTTAAATCACTTTTAGCCCCAAACATTTTTAAGTAACAATCAGTATACATTCTAGCATGTATTCTAGCATCAAGTTCAGTATATAAAAATTCATAATTATCTTCATAAAAATTTGGAGGTAACTCATTATATAATAAATAATCCATCATCATTATCATTTCATCATATGTTAACTTTTTAACTCTTGTTATACTTTCTACTTGATACAAATGTCTTAATTCATGAAATATTGTATTTAGAAAATCATTATAATCTACTCTACCATTTTTAAATATAGTTCTATAATGTGAATGATCAACAAAAATCAAATTATTTTCATAAGTACCAAGTGATTTACTTGGTATATTTCTAAATCTAAAATAACAAAATGTTTCATTTGAATATGCATAATTAGACACTAAACTATCAATTAAAGAATGTAATACATCTTTAGATAAAAGTATATTTTGTCTAATAGACTCTTTAAAGAAATAATCAACATACATTTGTGGAACTGGATATACAGCATATTTAAATATGTCATTTAATTTTTTATAGTTTTCACCATTCAAAGGACTATTTGTCTCTATAAGCCTATCAAATTTTTTCAATTCTTCATACATCTTATCTTTTAAATGAAGACTATCAAAAAAATCATTTATTGCTTTAATTTGTTTTAAAGCAATATCTTTATATTTATCTTTTTCTTTTTCATCATCTAATTCATTATTTAATTTTAAAGCTATTATATTATGCTTATATTCACTTAACATCTTTAATGTAACTCTTATATCATTGTTAGTTCCGACTAAATACTTACTATATATATTTATAATAATTTCTATAAAATCATCTTCAATAATTAATTTAGATTTTCTTATACTTCTTTTTAAAGTTTTTGAAGCCAATAAAAAAACACATGATAAAATTTCATTTAAATTAATGTTTTTAAAATGTGATTTATTATTTTCATAATCTAATAACTTATTAGATTCTTCTTTACTAATACATATTTTATATACATCTTTTTCTCTCAACTTTGTCATACTATTCCTTTGTGAAAGATATTATAACACAATTATATATTTTTTTATTTATTATTTTTATTTCTTGTTAACTTTTTTATATGTTTTTTATAATTATGTATATAAGGCTTTAAATCCATTGAAGATTTAAGTGGAAATATAAATGAATATTTTTCTTTTGCTTTTTTTTGATGTTCTTTAACTGTTCTTTTAAACTCTTCATATCTAATTGTTGCTCCGCTTTCTTTAGCATACTTTCTAACTTTAGATAATAATTTTGTAGAGTAAGCATAGTCAATAATAATAGTTGCCATAAACATACCAAGTACAAATGAAAATATAATATGATTATTGAACCATATAACTTTATCAAGTATAAATTCAGATAAAAAGAAATAGTATAACGCACTAATAAATGTCCATATAAGTAAAAATAATGGGCAAATTATTCCTTTATAGTTTCCCCAATTATTACTATAATCCCATAATTTAACAGGCTTATTAACAAATGAAAGACCACCAATAAGCTCTATTAAGGTCATAGCAGCACCCATCAATATAATAACTAATATACTAGGTAAATGCATTTCATAAAAAGTTAAATAAATAACTGTCAAAGTACAAAGGCCAAATCCATATATAGGTAAATATGGTCCAACTAAAAATCCAGGATTAACCCAATACCCATGAGCAAGTCTTCTATAAAATAGTTCAAGTACCCATCCAAATGTACACCCTATAAAAAATAAAAATACAATATCAAGAAATATAACCATATTATTCACCACTTTCTTATATAATCATTATAGCATATTTTTATATCGTATTATTGCAATTTATTATACACAATTTACTGTTTTCATGTATATTTATTTAAATAAAAAGCAATACTCAATTATCAACATTTCTATTAATAATATTCATATTGTTTTTGTAATATTATTTTATTTTAGTTAGATTATCAAAATCTATATCGTGGTAAGCAATCTTATAGAAATCATATGTATTGCTTCCTCTTGAAGTATTTTTTACATTAATTTTATTTTTACCTTTGTAATACCAGAATCCACCAACATTATATATTTTATCTTTATCCCATCCAAGTGATATTAATAAATTCTTAGTCATACCAGCGTATCCACCACCACCACACATTAAGAATATATTTTTATCTTTTGGAAATAAATATTCAAGTATTTCTAAAGATTCAGCATAGTTAGCAGTATATTTACCATTTTTTTCAGTAAATAATGTTTCTCCTTCATAAGTTTTACCTACTTCTTCTGGAAGTCCAGTAACATTAACTAAATATGGATAAGGTACAACTTCAAATCCCCTAACAAATCCTGACAAATAAGCATCTCCACCTATTGCTTCATAATTTCCTGGATCTTTAAGCATTCTCATATCTCTATATACAGAATCACTTCTATCTAAATAATTATCAATTGTCTCTTCATAAATATTTTTATCAATTCCAAATTGTGTACCTCTTATTCCTTCTGCTATTTCAGGCTTTGGTAAAGAAGAATTATTATTATCACATGACTTATTAAATATAAAATAACTTAAAACTCCACCTACTAAAATGCTTAATATAATTGTTATCACAAGTTTTATTGTCTTACTCATAATTACTTTTAACTCCTTTCTTAATTCAATCATAATACATATAATAAATATAGTATATAATTTAAAAGTTGAATTACTAAAGTTAGAGTTGAGTTATGAAAGAAGTTTAAATACACTTGTTAAGTCTTCATTAATTATGAGAGTTGCTCTTTTATCATATGGAGTTTCATCATTATTAATTATCACTAAGTTTTTACCTCTAAAATAATTTATTAAACTGGCAGCTGGTTCTACTATTAAAGATGTACCAGCAACTATCAACAAATCACATTCACTTATATATTTTTCTGCCAAAACAAAATCTTCAGGCAACATTTCTCCATAAAGAACAACATTTGGCTTAATAATGCTTCCACATTCACATCTAGGAATATCTTCACTATTAAAAACATATTCAGCAGAATATTCTTTTCCACATTTTATACAATGATTTTTATATATTGTTCCATGAAGTTCTAATACATTTTTACTTCCTGCTTTTTGATGAAGTCCATCTATATTTTGAGTTATTATTGCTTTTAGTTTTCCTAATTGTTCTAATTTTGCTAAATACTCATGTACAATATTTGGTTTAACATTTAATGAATTCATATTTGCTTTATAATACTTATAAAATTCTTTAGTAAAACTATAAAAGCATGATACACTTAGCATAAATTCAGGTGAAACATTTAATAAATTATTTTTCTCATTATATAATCCATCTTTACTTCTAAAATCTTTAAGTCCACTAGCAGTTGAAACACCCGCCCCTCCAAAGAAAACAATATTATTTGATTCGTTTATTATTTCCTTTAATTCTCTTATTTTTTTTTGATTTATTTTATTCATAACAGTCTACTATTCCCTTCTATTAATTAAAATAAATAACTATATTATATATCATACATCAATTATAGCATTTAAAAAGAGTAAAATGTTATTTTTACTCCACATGTTTTACTACAATTGATTTATTGGTGATTTATTTTTCGAAATAACTTGTAATACTATTCCACAAGTGAATACTAATAATAACATAACAATTGGAAAAGATACTCCTGTTTTAGGATTTTCAGGTACATTATTAATAGTTCCTTTAGTTGAAATAGATATTATATCACTATATTTTTCAGCATCAACAATAACAGTTTTATAATAATAAGTAGTTCCAGATTTTAAATTAGAATCAGTATATCCAGTTGAATTTACACAATCAATAGGTGTATTAGTTATTTTTTCATAATTTCCATCAATACTTTCTGATCTATATATATGACAATTAATTTTTGTATCGCTACTTAAATTATCAAGTGATACATTTGGATATATTGTTATAGAAGTCTCAGTAACATCACTACCCTTTATTGTAGGTGTTATTGCATTTATTATTTCTTTATTAGGATTATCACTAATCGCAACACCATATTTAGTCGCAAAAGCATCTATTTTTTCAGTATCAAATGATATTTTAAAATATCTTACAAAATCACCACTGTATTTAAGCGTTCCATTTTCACTTTCTTCTTCAAAATTATAATGCTCTCCTTCAAGTACAATGCCATCTTTTTCATATGTTAATGATTTCATACTTTCATCATTACTTAAAGTAATATTTTCATGACCGCTTAATTTAAACATAGATTCAAGTATTCCAGATAGCATAAATAAAGTACTTAAATCATCTGAACAATTTTCTTTAGTAATAATAACATCTCTATTGCTATATTCTAAATATTCATCAGTATACTTAAATGAATAAATTTTTTCAGTACCAGCATATACATCTATTATTTTATCTACTTCATTTACTTTAGATTCAATTTTTGATGTACTCATATTATTAAGTTCCTTAATTGTCGGTGAATTATTGAATCCATCATTAAACTCATTAATTGATACAACTCTTGCATTTACATTTATTAATGAAGTTAAAAATATTAGCAATACTATAAACACAGAAATAATTCTTTTAACACTCTTTTTAAAACAATTCATTTTACTACCATCCTACTCTATATATTCTATATAAAGTATAACAATTTATAATATTTTTGTCAATAGAATTTTGCAAAATAAAAGTAGCATGTTTATGTGCTACTTAGTTTATAAAATTGGCACGCAACTACATGACGTTTGCAAAAAAAGGGATAAAACTCAATTACATATATATTGTACCATAAAGTTTTTAAAAGATCAATAATTTTTTTATCTAAAAGCCAATCTCTTTCATTGTACTTCTAATTATACTTTTGATAAAGATATTATCTAATTTAGATGCAAGAAATAAAACTTTTTTATTTTGTGGATCTGCTGATTTATCCAAATGCATAAAGTCATTATATAAAACTGAAAGAAGCTGAAAATTTTCGGGAATTCTAATTCCTATTTGTTCTACAAATGCAATCTTATTAACAGTCATCTTCTCCTCAATAAATGACGCTTTATAACCATCATCTATACATTCATAAATATATTTTTCGATATTTATTCTTAGCGCACATAAAACCAATAAATAATCACATGGCAAGTTATCTATATACTTTTTCATTTCATCATTAGATAGCCTATAAAACTTTTCAGATGAATCATACTTGTTGCTTAATCCTTTGTCACTAAATATTGTTGATAAATCACGTGTTTCATTATTATAATGTAAATAATATTTTCCAATATAATCAAAATTTGAACTATCAGTAATGTTCTTTCGATCAGTAATAATTTTTCTTACTTCATCATCTATTGTCAAATTTATATCATTTAGATAATATACTTTCATCTTAGAAAAATAATAATTCTTGAATACATTCGGATCAAGATGAGTCATGATAATCGGAAATATATTTTTATCACTTTCCGTAAAACTTTTTATAAATGAGGAAATATATTTTTGAACAACAATAATATTTGCATCATCTAAATAATCAAAAACCTCATCAATTACTAATATTAAATCCTTATTAATTTCTTCATATTTAATTTTTTCCAACATAACCAAAAAACATAACAAATCTGTTTCGCCATTTGAAATCATATTAGCCCTAATAAATTTTACAATTAATTTTCCTTTTTGCTCACTTATTGTAACGATTCTTTTTTTCTTATCTATTGCTTTTATTAAATCCTCTAAACTTTTTTTTCTTTTTTCATAAACAGCTCTTTTATAGATTTTAACAAATTCAGTTTTATTGTCATTGTATACTTTTATTAGTTGAATAACAAAAATTGTTTTCTCTACTTTATTCTTTATATTTAAAATTTTATCCAAATCATCGCATATTACTCTTACATCACTATCATCGAGTATTTTATCAATTAATTCATTTTTATCAAAAGCATTAAAGAAGTCAGTTTGTTTAATAGTTTTTGTTTGAAATTGTGCCTCTAATTCTGAAATAGTTTCGTTTATTCTTTTTTTCTTTAGTATATTATCCAAGTTCTTTTTCACATTACCCAATCTAATAATAAAATTTTGAGAATTAAACAACTCATCTAAATTGGAAAATATATATTTATTAATTTTATATTCACTTCTATATTTTGTAACAAAATAATTAAAATATTTTTTTTCAGGTATAAAATTATTTAAAGTTATATCTTTTACTATTAAATCAGACTTAGGAATATTAAAACCATTTATATTTAGCATTTTAGCATCTGATGTTACTTTATTATTTATAACTTTCACTTTATATTTAGAACTAATAGAATTAGTTTTTAAGTCAGCAATTAATTCATTCTCATTTTTTTCTCTAACATCACATATTTTTATATAACTATCGGAGTTTTCTTTAGAATTGTGTAAATTATCTCTGGTTATGATTAATTTATTAGATGAAATGCTATCAAAAGCTGCAGTTATAGAACTTTTGCCAAATCCGTTTGGAGCCACAAAAATACTAGGCTTATTTGGAATAAGATTTAATTGCAACTTCAAATAATCTATACCCTTAATTTTATTAATTTCTATACTATTAATCATATCCATACTGCTTCACCTACAACTAAAAAAGATATCATAATTTTAATGATATCTAAGTTATTTTAATTATATCACGATTCATTTTCTTTATCTATAATTACGGATAATTCTTCTCCAATTTTTTTGATAATACCAACGACTAAAGCATTACCCATCATAAAGTTTCTTCTCTTGTCAGTCATACCTGTATTAGTCCAATTATCTGGAAAGCAATTTATTCTTTCACATTCAATTGGCGTTAATAATCTAATCTTTTTAGTTTTATAGTCTTCTACGATATGAGTTGTTCTACTAATTCCACCTTCACTAGTAAGCATTGTTCTAGCTGGCGCTTCTAAATTATCTGGGCAAGGCATTGCTCCTTCAGTATAGAAATATTCTTCTCCATTAGGTTTAACTCTTGGAATTCTTTTTCCACCTTTTAAGTATTCAAACTTTTTAAATGCTTCATCACTTAAGAAGAATTTTTTATCAACTTCTTCATGTAAGATAATACTTTTTAAAGGATAGATTTCATCACAATCAGATGCAACTTTTGAAGTATAAACTTTTCCATTCATCATAACACCTGCATTATAGAATTGTGCTTTAAATTTATCACTTATTTCAACTAAATCTTTAAATGAATCCTTAGATAAATTAGCTGTATTAAATTCTAATTCAACATCTTTAACTGGAAATTGTTTAACAAACATTCCATCTTTAAAAATTATATCTTTAGGATTACTTTTTGATAAAGATTTATAATACTCTGTTGATTTATGATAAGCAAAAATAAATACTCTTCTTCTTTTTTGTGGTAATCCATATTCTCCAGCATTAATAACTCTCCATTGAACTGCATAACAATTATCTAAAAAGCTTCTTAAGATTATGCCAAAATCTCTTCCTCTTTGCTTAGCAGGGGATAGTAATAATCTATCAACATTTTCTAATAAAACAAATGGTGGTTTTTTAACTTTTAATATGTCATTGATAGCCCACCATAATACACCTTTTTTACCTTCAATACCTTTACTATTAGATAGTGTTTGTGCTACTGAATAATCTTGGCAAGGAAATCCACCAACTAAAAGTGTATGATTTGGAATCTTCTTTTTATCAACTTGAAATATATCAACATTACTTGCATCTTCTTCTCCAAATCTTTTAACATAACAATCAAAAGCATCTTGAGTCTTTGTTGATGGTTCCCATTGATTAGCCCAAACAAATTTCCAATCTCCATTTTCTTTTACTTTATCATTTTTAAGTTCAACTTTATTTAGACCACATCTAAACCCACCAACTCCGGCAAATAATTCTACTACTGTTTTCTCCATGATTTTTGTACCTCCTGATTGTCTAATTAACCTAAATATATTATAATATATTTGATTAAAAAGATCAACTTTTTGACCTATATTATTATATAATATTAAATAAAAAAGATCAACCTTATATTTATATTTTAAACTAATTTTAAAATTAAAACAAGATCTAAAGGAGAAATTTTTATGAAAAAAGGTAGACTATATAACAGAGAAGAAATTGAATTAATATCTAAATCAGCAATTGGTAAATCTATAAATGATATTATGGATGAAGAAATAATTACAATTGGAGAAAGTAATACATCAAATAAAGGTGGACTAGGACAACTTGTAGAGCAATTTTTATTTGGTATTCAAGCTAATAGCAATTCAGAGCCTGACTTTATGCCCACCGGTATTGAATTAAAAGTAACTCCTTACAAAAAATTAAAAGATGGTAGATTATCTGCTAAAGAAAGATTAGTATTAAATATAATTGATTATATGACTGAATACAAAAACGATTTTAAGACAAGTCATTTTTGGTTTAAGAATAATACAATACAATTACTTTGGTATCTATGGGAACCTAATAAAGATACAAAAAATTTAAAAATAACAAACGAAAAATTATTAGAACTTGAAAAGAATGAAGACTTAAAACAAATAGAAAAAGATTGGGAATATATTATTAATAAAATTAAAGAAGGTAAAGCTCACGAAATATCAGAAGCAGATACAATGTATTTAGGTGCATGTTCAAAAGGAGTTAATGCCAATTCAGTTCGTGAACAACCATATAGTGAGATTCCAGCTATGCAAAGAGCATTCTGTTTTAAGAACTCATACATGACTCAATTGGTAAGAAAATATATTGGAGATTATTCAAATGTAGAAAAAATACTTAAAGGTACAACAGATACATTTGATGAATTTGTTAATAATGTTATTAATAAATATAAAGGTAAATCACAAAAAGAATTAATGAAAGAATTTGATATTGATTCTAAAGCTAAAAATATCAATAGTATGATAGTTAGTAGAATGTTTAATGTTAAAAGTAAACTAAAAGATACAGAAGAATTTCAAAAAGCAAACATTATTCCTAAAACAATTAGAATTGAAGAAAATGGAAGAATTAAAGAATCTATTTCATTCCCAGCATTTAAGTTTACTGATATTGTAGAACAAGATTGGGAAACTTGTGATTTAAGGGAAAAACTAGAAACAACTAAATACATGTTCTTCGTATTTAAAGAAGAAAACAACGATTATGTATTTAAAGGTATAAAATTATGGAATATGCCTGAGATAGATATAGAAACATCAGTTATGGAAATGTGGAAAAGTACATATAACACAATTAAAACTGGTAATATTGTTAAATATATTAAAAACGGAAAAAGAAAAACAAACTTTGTTGGTATGAGTGAAAATGATGTATGTCATGTAAGACCACATGGTAAAGATGCAAGCGATACAATAAAATTACCAGTAGCTGATAAAATTACTGGAGCAACTGAATATACTAAACAATGCTTCTGGATTAATAATACATATATAAAAGAAATATTTAAAACCTTTATATAAAAAACACTAGCTAATTTGCTAGTGTTTTTTTGTTTGAAAAGGAAATCATTTTTGACAAACAACTTTATATTTTTTACACAAACTACGATAAGTCAGATTTATTACTCTTTCTACTGTCAAACTATCTGCCAAAAACTTATCATAATTATATTTTGCTTCTGTCATCAGTAAATGAACACTATCGTGTCGATGCTGAAATATTAAATCTAATTTTTCATAATATCTTCTTCTATTTTTAAATAGAGTTTCTAAATCAATATCCAAATTATTAAAAGTCTTACAAATACTTTCAATATTCTGAAATGAGCAAGAATTTGCAGCAGCTTCATAGATGGAAAACTCACCACTTTTATATTTTCGATTAGAATAACTATTTAATTTGAATTTTTTCTTAATATCTTCTTCTGATAATGTTAATTTAATAATGTTAATAAATGTATTTTTAAAATACATCTCTAAAATAGTAACTAAATGAATGATACAAATATTTGATCCATATATTTCTCTTTGAAAAACAGAACCCAAAATTTTTTGCATATCTTTTTCTTGCTTAGTTTGCTTAGGAATAGAATCACAAAAATACTTTAACATGTTTAATTGATTACTAACATTCCAATATGGAAAATAAATTCCATTTATCATTCCTTCTTTAGGATTTCTAGATTCGACGAATAGTTTACAATCTCCACAGTCTGTGCTAAAAACCAAATTATATTTATTAGATATATTTTCTAATGTCCTATTATGCATAATAATATCATAATCAGATGCAAAACAAGAATTTCTTCCTGCAAGAATATAACCATTATCAGTTTTATAAATAGCAAATAAAACTCCTTCAAAGTATTTATAATTATCATCTTCATAAAAACTAAATTGTTTAATTGAAGGGAGTATTGTATTTTTTTTATTTAATTCCTTATAGCCTAAGTCTATAAATGTATTGGCAATATCTTTAATCATTCTTTTCTTAATTTTTATTTCACTATCATATCCCATATAAAACTCCTCTTTTTTAATAGCTATAAATATTATTTATTATACTCCAAATCTAGTAAAAATTCTTATACATTTCATTATATTATTATTATCAACACCAGCATGTTTTAAAATCATAAAATATGTTATTGCTCTTAATAGATATGTATCAGTTAATTCACTTCCATTAAAGTGATAAGTTGAGCCATGATCCAAGTGATTTCTTGCATCTTTTATTCTCTTTGGCATTTCTTTATAATCATCTTTAAAATCAAATTTTATATCTACTAAATCTTTGGATTCATCATATAATTTTTCAAATTCAAATAATGCAAAATCTATTTTATTCCTTAAATAATCACTATAATTCTTTACTCCACTAAGTATCTCATTATATATAGTTAACTCTTCTTCATTCGGATAATTATCTTTCATTGACTTAACACTATTAACTACATCCTTCTTAATCTTTTTAAAAATGTCGCTTTTATAATTTTGATAAGTAACATCAAATTGGCTTTCAAAAGCCGCACATATATTCATGATATCAACATAACTAACTATGTCTTTATCATATTGAAATAGTGAAGTAAAACATATATTATCGTCTATAATTTCTTTCATTATATTACCAATAGAATCTTCTAAATAATCATAACTAATAACATTACTACATGATACATTTTTGATATTACCTTGGTGAATATAGTAATTTCCATGTCGATATTTACTTATATGTTCTTCATCAAAATATCCATTAGTGATTATTTTGTCTATTTTAACTATTCGAGTATTAGATAAAAATGACAAAAATTTTTTGACAATAAATGATAAATTATAGATTTCATCAAGAGTTATTTCTTCATTGCATTCAATGTTTAATGAATTAAAAACGTCAAACGGAAAAATATTATCTACTTTTAAATAAGCATTAAAGCCAAAATATAATTCAAATTCTTTTTGATTATACTTAAATTTATATTTTTTAGTGTGCATACTTATTTCATCATCTTTACCGAATCCTTTTATAAGTTTAGCTATACTATCAATATATTTTCCAGTAGGTCTATAAAAGAAATCAAGAACATCACTTCTAAAAGTTAGTTTATGTATTTCGCAGCTTTTTTCTTCACGACCTAAATTATAATCAAAAACATCATAGCATGCATCAACATTTAGTATTACAGCATCATCAACAAAAGATTTAAAAGAAAGCTTTAAAAATAATTCACTATATTCTTTTTTTAAATTTATCCACTTTCCAGTAATTTCATTAATCTTCTTTTTGCGTAATAAATCTTCCCTAGAGTCAATAATTGTTATTTCACCATTTTTTAATACACTCGAATATTCTTTACCGCATATTCCAATATTTCCATAATATTCCATAAAAGCCTCCTTATAACTTCTAGCAAATATTATATCACAGGCATAAAATTATGTTAATGTAGTTGTCCCAATTGTGGAAGTTTGTGGACGAAATCCGACCATAATCACATATTTTTTGATAAAAAAATTATAAGAGCATAAGAGATTTTCCCTAAAACTATTCAAAATCCTTATTTTATAAGGATTTGTTGTGGATGTTTTTAAATATTTTTTATAATTGAAGTAACAATGCCTAATTTTAATTTATTATGTATATCATCCGGATTATCTATATCTTTAGCAATAGGAATAACTCTAAACAACTTCTCATTAAGCTCTAAATCAAACTTAATTTCATCAGGTAAATCAGTTATAGTAAATGTTAAAGAAGAAATAATATGAAATTTAGTAACATGATATTTATTTAATTCTTCTAAATAGTCTTTTATTTGAGATTCTTTTAAAAGATATCCAATATTAACTCTAACAGTCTTATTATTAGTTGTTAAATATATTGGAAACTCAGATGCACCAATATCAGATAATCTATTAACCTTTTCTAAGAATATCGATTTTAATTTTAAATCAATTATCTTAATTTTATTAGGTTTAGATTTATCATTTTCAAAAGTTAATTAATCAACATACTTAGCAATAAACTCTTGCTTCTCTTCTTTTGATTTTAAATCCTATTGATTAAGGAACATATTTCTATCTTGATTAGCTTCCAAAAATATTCTAGCAATATCTCTTTTTGCCATAACTTTTTTTGGAGTAAAGTTATTCTTACTATTTAATGTTTTATCCTTTTCTAATTGAGTTGTTAGATTATCAGGTTTCTCATTAATAACTTTTAAATCTTCTTTAAAGTCATCAAGTTCAACTACACCAGACATATATGCTTTTTTAATTCTATCCTTTTGTTTAGTCAACTGAATAATTTCTTTTTCTATATCAAATTTATCAACTAACATCTCTTTATCAGCAAATAATGGCAAGAACAATTCATTATACTCATTATCAAATTTTATGAGTTCAGCTATTAATACTCTAAAGGCATCTTCAACATATTTTTCTCTTATATTCTCATGACACTTATCACAATTATAATAAATATATTTTTTCTTCTTTCCTACAGCACCTTTGCATTTCATTATTCTTCCATAATACAGATATTTTATCTTTTGAAAGAAGGTATAAACTCTATCCCTAGTATAAGTTCTTTGATTAATAACTTTTTGTACTTAGCATTCTTCCCATATATATCTTGAAACAATTGGTTCAACTACATTCATATATATAATAGGTTCAAGTCCTTCTTTTTTACCGATAGATTTGTATTGTTCTCAATATCCCATATATACTTTGTTATTAATTATCTTTTCAATGTAACAATCTCTCCATTTTTTATTTAAAATATTTTCATTATTAAATATAGTAGCAATTTATAGATAAGTTTTACCTTGTAAATATAAATCAAATACTCTTTTAATAATTGGAGCAGTAGCTGAATCAATGATAGTTCTTCTAGTACTATCATTTTTATATCCTAAAGGTTTAACTCCAGGTAAATGACCAGACTTTATTGCACCAACCATTCCAAACTTAGTTCTTTATGATACGATTTCAATTTCTAATTGTGATAAAACAGTAAGCATTCTTACAAAGAATCTACCATTAGCAGTTGAGGTATTAACATCATTTCTATCACATACTAAATATGTATTATGCTTTTCAAGTTGTGTTATAAGCTCTTCTAAATCTCTAACTGAACGAATAACTCTATCAAGTTTATATGCAACAATATAATTGATTCTTCCATCTCTCATATCTTGTAACATCTCTTGAAACTTAGGTCTATGTTCCATATCTTTAGCAGATATACCAGCATCACAATAAACTTTATAGATTTCATAACCTTTATAATCACATAATTGTCTTAATTTTTCTTCTTGTTCTCTTAAACTAAAACCTTCACAAGCTTAATCTTTGGTTGATACATGAATATAAATGCCTGCTATTTTTCTTTCTTCCACATTAAACCTCCCTTATCTAATACCTTATTAATATCCTCATCTAATTTCTTTATTAATAATTCATATTCTCTTTTAGTTAATAATCCTTCTTCAAGAAATTGTTTAAATAATACTTTTACATAATTTAAACTAAATATTTCTTGGATTGTTTCAAATTCTTTTTGAGTTGCTTTTTTCATAATTTCCTTTCGTATTAACGAAAAAGAGGAGACAATGGCATCTAGTTAAGTCTAAATACTACTGACTCCTCATAATAATCAATATTATAAATATTTAATTTGCACTCAATCATAGATGTACCTCCATTTCTAGAGTATACCTCTTTCATTGGTTATTTATAATATCACGATTATATTAAAAGCCAAGTAGCTTAGCTTTTTTAAACATAGTTTCAAGTTCTGAAAACTCATGTTTATCATTTAAAGAATTAATATAGAAACAATCAACACCATTGAAAAATAAGAACTTAATATTATTAATAATTACTTTGTGCGAATCTACATAAGCAATATTAGTTAGTTCTAGCTTAATTAAAGCGCCTTTCTCGAGAGTAATAGATGTGGAAGTGTATTTACTTGCCCAATTTATTTTCTTTCTTAAATCAGGACTTAATTCAAGTTTTTCTTTAACGACATTTAACATATCTATCACAACCTTTCCTACAACAAAAAAACTTGATTTTTCAATCAAGTTTTATCTCAACGTCGAAAAGGTTCAACGATTTTTTCAAATGGCAGGGGTAGAAGGACTCGAACCCTCCCCAACGGTTTTGGAGACCGGCATGCTACCACTGACACCATACCCCTATCAGTGCGCTTTTCATAAAAAGCAATTTAATTATACAATAACAAAATAGATAAATCAACTTTTTATTAACATTTTTTCTAAGCAATACTTAATTAATGCATGTTATTAACTTTTTATTAACATTTTTATTTATTTGTATAAAATATATTAGGTGAAGAATATGCTTATTAAATATAATAATAAAGAACTTGATCTATGTGCAAGACTTATGAGAGCTGAAGCTCTTGCTGAAGGGGATCTTGCTATGCTAATGGTGGGAAATGTAATCGTTAATAGAGCTATCGCAAATTGTTTGGATTTTAAAAATATAAGAAGTATAAGCGATGTAGTTTATCAAAATCCTGGAGGATTTGTAGGTACTAATAGTCAATTATTCAATAGTGGTGGCGCTACTAGTAAAGAAAAAGAACTTGCCAAAAGAGTATTAAAAGGAGAATATTATTATCCAGCAACAAATGCTTTATGGTTTTATGGTCCAAAAAAAGGAGAAGAATGTAAAGGAACTTGGTTTAGTCAAAGAAATACTGGTAGATATAAAAGCCATTGTTTTTATGCTCCTGACCCTGGAGTATGCGACGAATTATATTAGATGTTTATATTTTCTAATATTAATAGTTTAATTACTTTTTTCATATTCTTTTATAGTATGTATTAATTCAGATAATCCACAGCTATAATTAGTACTAAAATCAATATATTTTTTAGTTTGCAATATTTTAGGTATTTCACACTCATCTAATTTAACAGGAATAATTTTTATCGTTCTTGTATTTATTTCATCCCATAACATAGTTTCCCACTCTTTAGTCACCCAACTTGATTTTACTGAATTATTTGATAAAAATAATAAAACATATTTGCATTCACTTAATCCTTTATTAATTTTCTCAACGATAGACTCACCAGGTAATATATCAATTGCATCTAACCAAGTACTTATTCCACTTTCTTGTAAATCTAGTGCAACAGATACTACCATTGATTTATCATACGAAGAATGTGATAAAAACACTTTTTTATTTGCTAATTTATTAGAATCAATATACTCCTCAATTCTTCTATTAATTTCAGCATCAATTAGACCTTTTTCCTCTAATAATTCCAATCTTTTTGAAACTGTAATATTTTGCCATAATTGATGTATAATTTCTGATTGTCTTTTCTTTAAATCTTCTACATTAAAATCATTAGTTACATATTTTTGTTCTATAAAATAATATTTTGCATTGTCAAACATTTCACCAAAATATATTACAGATTTTCTTTTGTTATCAAAATCAATATCGTCATCATCATAATACCCAAACTTTCCTTTAAATTTTCCTCCAGTTATTTTTACAATACCATAATTACCAACATAAGAATATTTCATATCAATCATCACCTTTATTAAATTTATCACTAATATGAAAAATATAATATTATATAAATATGTAATTGTCAACAAATATAAAATACCTTTTATAAAAAAACAATATATTATTTCTAATATATCATTTTTAACAAAAAGGTAATTACAATTTTTACATTGTAGGAAGTAATAATTTTTGACCTATTTGTAGTACAGTTGAATCTAAGTTATTTATGATTTTCAATTTATTAACAGTTGTATTATACTTATTAGCTATCTTCCATAATGAATCACCAGATTTTACTGTATATGTATTATAATTTGTAGAACCAGGTATTTTTAACACTTGGCCTATTTGTAATGTATTTGTTTTTAAATTATTAAGTTTTTTTATATCACTAACAGTAACACCATATTTATTAGCGATGGTATTTAAATTGTCACCCTTTTGAACAATATAGTTTACCTCACCAGTTGAAGAATTTGGTATTTCTAAAACTTGACCTATCTTTAATATATTAGATGTTAAATTATTTTTCTCTTTTATATCATTAATAGATACATTATACTTTTCAGCAATGTCATATAAAGTGTCGCCTTTCTTCACTGTATAAATATTATCATTTTTTGTACCCAAATTATTTGTTTTAGGTATAAATAATTGTTGATTAATAGTTAAGTTATCAGATTTTAAATTATTTATAGATTTTAATGTTGAAACAGTTGTATCATATTTTTTTGCTATGTCCCAAAGATTGTCTCCATTTTTAACTTTATATATTAAATATTCATCAGGATTTTTTTCATCATTTTTAGCTATCTTTAATGTTTGCCCTATTTTAAGATTATTTGTTGATAATTTATTTAATTCTTTAAGTTCGCTTACAGTCATTCCATACTTATGTGCTATATCCCATAAATTATCACCTTTTTTAACAGTATAATATCCTTCACCTGTTGGAGCTTTATATGGTAAGTTTTTATAATCAAGAACAGCCCTTATAACAGCTTCAGCATAATTTTCATAATTGTTTTTAATTTGTTCAACATCATCTTTAGGACTATCAATAAATCCATATTCAACAGTCACAGTCTCATTGTTAGGAGTATCTCTCTGCATAAAATAATAATCTTTTATTGGATTACTTGGAAGTCTTTGTTGATAATACTTTCTGACGTTTTGCCCTTCTTTTTCTAATTCATTAAGTATTTTTTTTGAAAGAGTACTATTATTTCGAAGAGCGTAGATTACTTCAGCACCATCGCCACCTCCTGCGTTTAAGTGATTAGAAATAACCACAACATCCTTTCCATCTCCATAAAAACTTTTAACCTTATTAACTCTTTCTCTTGGAGACAAAGTAACATCAGTATCCCTAGTCATTTTAACTGGTATACCTAGTTCTTTAAATCTATCATACATATATTTACTTATTAACAATGTATAATCTTTTTCTTTTAAATTATTAGCCACTGCTCCTGGATCAGTTCCTCCATGCCCAGGATCAATAACAACACCTTTTAAAGCCATAAAATCACCTAATTTATTGTATGAAAAAACATGTAAATTGCTAATACATGTTTAATATTTTTATTAGTCTTCAACTTCATAATCATTTTTTATTTGAAGAATTTTTCCTTTTAACTTTTCATTATTTGCGTCTATATCAAAATCTCTATAATCATATATTTCATCTTTTCCGTATCCTGGTGTTACTGAATGAACTGAATATCCTTTTTTATCTATATCTTCAATTATTTTTTGTAATTCATAACTACTTATATCATCTATCATTCCATGACCGTTTACATCTATAATAAGTGGATATAAATATTCATCATAAATGCTTAATTCTTATATATATCATTTAATTTTGCTTCATTTTTTTAGATAAATTATTTGTATCTATGATTATTGTATTTGTTTCAGCTTCCCATGTAATAGTGTAGCCAAACAAATCACATAAATCTCGTATCGGCATAAATGCATTGTTATTATTTACGAATATTTCATTTTTAAGTTTTACTGGTTCTCCATTTATTACTGCTATGTCGCTATCTAAAACTAATTCTAATTTATTAGAGCCGTCTGTTATTGTTATTCTTCTATTTTGATATTCTAAGTCTAAAGATAATATTTCACATATGTCTTTAATCATATAATTGTTTACTCCATTTAATTTAATGGAACTTCTTTTTAATTCTATTTCTTTGTTATCTATGACAATGCTAGGTTCTTCATTTTCTAGTTTGGCTTGTTCGACTAATGTTGGTTGAGCTATTGATGAAATTACTTCTATCATCTTTTCACTATATTTTTCTGCGTACTCATTCATGTCACCTGTTGGCCACGGAAACTCTAGTAACATTCCTTCTGCTCCTTCTTTTGTAACCCATCCAGCATAATATCCACTTCCATTACCACCGCAATATGGCATAGGTAATATTTTACTAAACTTATAATATAAATCTGTACTTCCATAATATCCATTTAACCAGCCATGACAATCTACTACATAGGTTGGTTTAATTTTCTTTGTTAAATCTCTAAGTGCTCTTGATTCTACTGCACTAAATGACGAAGTTGTATAATTCCTATCATTGTAATAATTAACATGATAATAGTCAAAATCCCTATTTAAATCTATGCCATTACTTTGACATCTTCCATAACCATTATTAGTGTTTCCTTCGTAAGTTCCATCTGGATTAGAACAATTTACAACATAAAGTTCATAGGTTCCAAGTTCATCATAATGTTCTTTATAATATTCTATAATTCTATTTGCTATATCAACAAGTACCTTGCCATCATAATCAAAGGCATCTTCAAAACCATGTATAGCGAAATTCAATAATATTTTTTTGCTTTCAGTAAATTGTTTTTCATTTTCAATATGAAAACATGTTAAATCACGTCCTAATTCACTTTGTCCATACACATATTCTTCATAAATATATGGTGTTTCAGCCGTTTTAGCTTTCACTTTGTAAGATAGACTTCCAGTTATGCTACTTATAGCTAATGTTAATGCAATTATTTTCTCTTTTTTCATATATAACCCACCTATTTAAATGTTTTTTGTACTGCACTCTCATTGTATCATAATTATTTGATTATTCCTAACTATTTATTAACAAATATTATATAAAATATATTTTTATTTATAAAGACTCTCTTTTATCTTTATAAATTAATTTTGACATACAAAAACTTCACTTCTTATTTAAAAAAAGTCAAAGTTAAATATAGTAAATTTAATACTGAAATTACACCATTACTTAATTTTATATTAGTAACTTGAAATAAATTATCATATATTAAATATTTTTTAAATAATTAAAAGTTGTAAAAACTGGATAAAGTAATTTATTATATAGAATAATATTATCTATATTAATACTAATATCTTTTTTTATCCTGATACATAAATGTTGTATATTCTTCTTCATTAAATTTATATGGGCTTAATATACAAAATTTATCTATTAACTAAACTCTATTTTCCAAAAATTTATCAACTATATCTGTTAAATCAGTTGTATTTATACCAGTACGATTATATATTTTTAAATTTTTATTTATATTAAAATTATTATAAATTTAAATTTTGAATAGTTTCTTATCTATTTTTCATATGAAGTAATTTCATTTTTTCTTAATTCTTCTATTTCATCTTTTAAATCATAAAAATCATTATGTAATACTACTGGAACATCATTTTCTAACATTTCTATATCTTTAGTAATAATAGAAATATAATAATTAAATAATTTATTATTTAGCGTGTGATTCAATACATCTTTCGAGTTCAAATTTAATACAGTTGTTCTCACATTACATACATTTAAAAGTAAAGTAATACATTGTATTTTTATATAACAAATTAATATTTCATTTAACCAATCTAGCTTTTTCCTTTATTCCACTTAGCATTTTTTATTATTAAAGTAACTATATCAATTATTTATAATAAAAAATTTTTAATATCTAGAAATGGTTAAGACTCCTTGACTGAACAGTAACATTTAAAATAATATAATGTAAACTTAACACACCAATTTTCGCTTTTATATTTATTAGTGCGATAATATAGTATTATTATAGTAGGAGGAAAATAATGAATAATAATAACAATATCAATATCAATAATATTAATTCTTTAGAAGGAGAAATAGAAAATCTATCAAATTATTTTACAAAAAAATCAAAAGAAAATATTAAAAGCTGGTTAATTACTTCATTATTAATCACAATAGTATTTTGTTTTGTTATAGGAATTGCAATATATATTATATCTATAACAAATAAAAATATAGATACAACTAGATTTCCGTTTAATATCAATAGTGAAACATTATTTTCTATGTTTATAATCTTAACAATAGTTGGTGCTTATCTTTATGTATTTCTAACTGCAAGTAAATCAACTGGTATATCATCATTAAAAATAAAAGTGAATGGAAATGAAAGTGAATTAAATAATAAAATGAATGAAATACTTAAGTATTTATATTATAAAGAAAAAACATATAAAGGAAGAAAAGTATTTTATGCATATAAAGAACGTTGGGCATTTAATATTAATATCACTAGTTTAAAAAGATATCTTGAATATTATATCGAAAATGGTGAATTAAGAATAAATGTATGGGCATCAATTTATGGAAAAGAACTTCCAATCGATAATAAAAGAATGGGATTTTATCATAAGAAAGCTTTAGTTTATGATTTAGAATATATTAAAGAAAATATAAATAAATAATTATAAAATTCTTTCAAAATAAATAAGCATAAAATTGATATGCTTATTTTTGTTTGAATTCTAATTTTGCTTGATCACTTTTTTGTTTTTCTATTTCTTCCATTACTTCTTGTAAAGCAGTTAAAGCTTCATATAATGTTTTTTTATCATTACCATTCAACATTTTATCTAATTTTTTAGCAGTCTCAACACTTGGAACGACTAATCCTGAAGTCAAACTGGTTTTTTCATGCTTTGAATTAAACATATCATATATCTTTTCAGCATTCTTTTCAATTTCAGAAGAAGCTTTTTTATCATCAAGGTGAAACATACTACTATTTCCATCATCTAAAATTGTATCAGCAGGCATAGCATAATCATAAGGATATATAGTTCCACTTGAAGTATTTAACGAAGTAGTTGATGAAGACAATGCAAGTGTACTTTTAAGAGGGCCAAGAAAGTTAAAAGCTTCAGTTGAACTTTCTAATGTAGAAAAAGTTATAGCACCTTTTATCAAATACTCTGCTATCTCAACTAATGAGGAAGACACAGTACAAGCAGTAGTAGTTGTACCTGTATTAATTGTTAATTTAGTTATTATATCATCATTATTTGTCATTATCTTTACTTTCAAGTCTTAATCTAATTACTTGTTCTTCTCCAATTTTTTTCTCTTCTAACACTTCTTGTAATCCTGTCAACACTTCATATAATGTTTTTTTATCATTACTTCTTAATATCGCTTCTAATTTTTTAGCAATTTCCATATTAGAAACAACTAGCCCTGATACTGATTCTTGTCTTTCATGATTCTTATTAAATGTATCATATATTTGTTCAGCATTTCTTTCTACTTTAGCTACATCAGTATTATTACGTGTATAAATATTACCAGAAGAATCAAATATTTCAGCATCACCAACATGTAATGTATCTGGTTCACCCCTTACTGTACCAGTTAAACATCCAAGACCTGTCATTGCCCCAGTAGAACCAATTGGGCCAAAATCAGTAGCTAATTCACCAACACCACTAGTGGACATAGTTGTACCTTTTGTTAATGAAAAAGGTGCTGTGCTTTCATTCGCAGTAGTATGTAGTGAACTTTCAAATAATAATATTACCCCTGCTACACCACCAAATATAGCACCAAATGCTAAAGCACTCTCACTTTTATCTTTTAATACTTCTTTTCTTTTTTCTTCTTTATTATTTTTCATATCATCTTCATTCATAACATTTTTCTCCTTTATTATTTCAAATTATCTTTTAATATTATCTTTATTAAAATATAACAATACAATTCCTATATATATATTATAATACTACTCCTTGCTTATTTTCCATACCCATACTTCTTAAAACTGTATTTAAATATTTTGACTTATTCATCATCACTCTTAAATTATCAGCAAGTTTCATCTCATCATCAATAAACACTTTTCCATACTTCATATTCCTATAAAAATCTATAGTTTTCTGATTATAATTTGATATTAATTCACATAGATACATTCTTATATCTTCTCTTTCAGGTACATTATCAACGCTTATCACACTTAATATAATATTATCTATAAGTCTAGCATTTTCACTATTTCTTTCATTATATAATTCTTCAATACTTTTAATACCATTTTCATTAAATACAATTCCTAATATTTTATATTCACTTAATAATTCTGGATATTTTTTTAAATATGAACTAGCATTTCTTAAAAATATATTTAATTTTAAACCAGATACATTATTTCTATCATATGTAACCTCTAAATTATCATTTAAAAACTCTAATGATTTAATTATTATATCCACTTTCTTATCATCTTTTTTATAACCTGATTTTTCTTTTGCTTTTTTATATCCTTCAAGTGATGCTTTTATTTCTCCAGTAGAAACATCATAATTTCTTGACATTTTTCTTGATAATATTACTCTTTTTACAAGACTCATATTTATATCTATAGCTGGTTGTCTTAATTCATAAAGATATGAAATATATTCAAGTAATGATACAAAATGTTCATAATCACAAAATCCATCTTCTTTAGTTTTTTCAAATGTTTTTATATGTTCTATTTCATGAGCAATTGTTTCATACATATAAAACATTGCATCATCACTACTTAAATTTTCAAATGAATTTAAATTTATTACTACTTCATATTTACCATTTTTTATATTAGGTTTTACATATCCATTTGATTTAACAATTGGAGAATTTATAATTTTAAGAGTTACTCCATCAAATCCTTCTTTTTCTAATTCTTCACTAAATACTTTTTTACAATAATCTTTATTCTTCATCTTTTCTATCCTTTTTTGTAAATGTTAATTTCATTTCTGATTCTTGACTTTCACCTTCACCCAAATCATAATGATCTGAAGTTTCTATATATTCTCTTTTATTCATACTTTTAACTAACATTTCTTGTATTGAATCTAATGATGGACCAACTTCTTCTACACCTTTATTACAACTTTTCAAATAATTTCTAAGTGCTTGTATTTCTCTTATTAATTCTTCTCTATTTACTTTATTGTTTATTATTACTTCTTCTACTTTTTCTTTATCAATATTTGATTTTACTTTATCTATACGTTTTCTCTCTCTTGCTTTTAATTTTTCTTCATGTCTAGTTATTCTAATCCAATTATACCTTTGTAACATTACACAATATGCATCCTTTAATAATAAAGTACTAAGAGCTATAACTGGTACAACCGATGCATTTAATATAATCATAAGTGCAAGTCCAACACTTCCAAATATTAAATTTTTAACATGAATAAATCCATTATAATATAAATATTTTTTAAACTTATCTATAGATACTAAATCTTTACAATCATTAATATGATAATTAATATTTTTCTTTTTATCCTTAATATGTATTAATTTTTCTAACTTAAATGCTAAATTTCTAAAATATTTAACACCAAGTGCCTTATAAATTTTTAATTCTAAATCTTCTCCCTTTTTCTTTTCCATAATTCCCCTTCTTTAGTAATTGCATATTATACAGCACAGATATCTAAAAATCAATCAAAATAGCGAAATATTATTTCTTTTCTAACGATAAAGTACTACTATTATCAAATAACTCAATATAACTATTAATTTTATTTCTATATAATGTTAATACTTTTCTAATAGATTCTATTACTTCAAGTTCACTAATTCCTAAAATTCTTGATATATCTTTCACATTATAATATTTACCATTTATATAACCATCTTAAGTGAAAAAATAACACACTCCCTATTAGAAAGTTCATACATATATTCAGGTATATTTAAATTTCTTAAAAATTCTAATAATTTTCATACGTCTATCAAGTGTTCCTGAGGTAATAATAATCGATAAATCTTCACCAAATCTTTGAGCAAGTGCTTCTTGATTCATACGTTCAGAGTCAAAACCATAAGCTAGCATTATCATTTCTTTTTCAATAGGAGGTAAATCATCAATTATTTGTCTTAACACTCTATTAAATTCTTCCTTTTCATACTTTTCAATAAAATTAGAATTTTTATCTTCTAGAGTATCCAAAATTTTTTATCGTCCTCACAACCAGATATAGTCTCATCTAAACTTATATTATTAGCATGCTTTTTATTCCTTTGTAAAAACATTAATATTTTATTTTCTACACATCTAGAAGCATAAGTAAAAAATATTATTCCTCTATCTAATCCATAAGTATCAACTGCTCGATTTGTTTAAATAATCTCTCAGTTTCTTCTAATTCCAATGAACTAGGTATATCAACTATAAATTCTACTTTCGTCGTTTAATTTTCCCTTCAGTAATAAATTGTCTATATGATAACATTAATTATAAGCTTTTTCAACAAAAATAAAAAAGCATTTATTTCTAAATACTTATTTTATATTTGCTTAATCTTATGTGTTTTTCATTTGATTCTTTAGCATTTAATATCATTTTATGTAGATTCATTATAATAACGTTTAATGTCTTAACTATATTCTCCATATCATCACTTGGTATATTTATATTAAAAGCAGTTTCTGGTCTTACACCATAATCTCTTAATTCATTTACCAAAGAATTTATTTCATTTAGTAAAACATTAATTATTCTATTTTCTTGAAAATCATTTTTATAAAGTGATTCTAGTATCCTATAGAGTTCAAAATTTATTAAGTCTTTATCTATCTTTCCATTACCTAATTCTTTTAGTTGTTTATTTTTACTATCAATTAGAGCCAGTTTTTCTTCTTCTAATGAAGTATTACGTATACTTTCTAGTATTGGATGTAGTCTTATTCTGAAATTTGTTTCATATTCTTTTAATGTTTTGAATCCCAAATTTTTAGAAGTTCTTAGAGTAATTTCTTTACTTAATGTATTCATATATTCTAAGTATGATTTTACTTTATCTCTATCATTTCTTAATTCCTCAAAAATTCTTTGTTTAAATTCTTCTTGTTTTTTAGGATCACTACTTAGTTTTGGTAATACTTCATTACTTAATTTTTGTATATCTTTTAATAATTCATTATTTGTTTCTATTTGCCTTCCGTCTAAAGTATCTATTAAACTATCTATAAATTTTAATATATTGTAATATTCTTTAGATGATTCAGTACTTCTTTTTATTTTATCAAGAATTCTATTTAAATCAGATATTAGTTTTAAATGTAATCCTTCTTCAGTATATACTTGTAAACCACTACTAGTTTCTAAAGAATCTATGTCTTTATTATATTTATCAATTAAGTTCTTTATAACTTGATTTACATCTTCAGTACCGTGATAATATTCAGCATAAACGCTAATTTCATTTATTAATGCAGTTAGCGTGTCTTCTTGTTTTACTTCAAACAATATCCTTTTAGGTATTTGATTTAGAATTGCTTCTTTAACAAAGTTATTTTCTAAATACTTGCGAACTTGGCTTTCATTATATGATAATTCTCTTTTAATAGGAGCTACTTTTGGGTATAATATTGGTCTTCTACGAGGATGTGGGTTGTATATTATTCCACATACTGGTAAAGTTGTACACATTAGTTCTTTGTTTTTAGTATCTACATACCATCTTAAAGGTTCAACTTTATAAATTCTTTCAGCATACCCTTTTGCTTTATAAGTTATATACTTTTCACCCTCTACTTCATATTCTTTAAATTTTTTAGTTTCCACTACACGAACTTTTTGGGTTGAATATTTACTTTCCGTTGAAAATGGACTATCCTCCCATTTAAAATGATTGTCTACTGGCAATGTATATGAGTTTCCTGTGTATGTTTTATCTTTTTCTTTAATTGAATCTATTATAGTTTGGTCTTCTATTTCTGTAGCTGGAAAAAAACCTAATTCTACTATATTAGATTCATCTATGTTTTTGCATATACTATTAAATTCATCTTCAGGTAGTTTTATTATTGGTAAAAGAAATTCATACCAAGTAGCTCGATGACATACTATATTACTACGACAATAACCTTGATTTGTTACGTCCTTTTGATCAGGATTCCTATTTACAGCCATTATTATTGGATTGCTAAAAGTATCTTTATCTAAAAATAATGATAAAGATGTTCTTTCTACGTCGTTAATGTGTTCTGATACAAATGATGGTGGTCCATCTAACTCATCAATGTATGGTAATCTTATACTCACATTTTTCATAATTTTTATTCCCCTTTTTAAAATTGTTCTATATTATAACATAATTTATCCTAAAAGTAAAATGCAATTTGCTATCTTTATTACTTAAATAGCATAATGTAACTTTTATATTTTAATGTTACTTAAATAAAAAAGAAACTTAAATCAATAAGTCTCTTAAATTGTTAATAAGTTGTTAATCTATCTTACGTCCACCCCACTCAACAATAGTAAATCCATTTCTTAGGACTTTTTCTAACTTTTGTTCTTTGATATTTACCTTTTTATCAAGTGGTTTATAATCCATAATAATTCTTATTAATGTATCAGGATTTTCACTAAATTCTAAAGGCATATATTTATTTACTTCTTCTAAGCATCTAAATCTTATATAATTATATTTATTACTTTCAAGTTTATCTATCCAATAAATAATAAACTCATTGATTTCCCTTTCATTTAGTCCTAAATACTCTAACTTTTCTTCTAGAAATTTAACTGTATCTTTTCCTTCAACAATAAATCCTTCGTTCATATTTATTTCACTATTATCAATTGCTTCCCAATATAATGCATAATAATTTCTATTTGTTTTATAATCATAAATATTACCATCAGTATCAACATGAATATTCCAACTACCACTATATTTAGGATAAGTATGTGTAAGTAACTTATCATTTTTAAGTTTAATTGTTAAATCCATTTCTTTAGTTGGATAAACATACATAATTGGCTTATAAACTATATCAGAATCACATTCTTCCATGCTTACTACCCTATTGTATGCTTTTATTTCATTAATATTTTCATTATCACTAACAGGTATTTCAAATGTTTTATCATGCGGAGCACATACACCACAAGAATATCTAAAATCAAAATAAAGATTTAAATTATTATTGCTATCTACTTCTTTTTTAACAAATTCTATTTTTTCATTACAATCATCAACACCAGGTATAGTAAATAATATATATTTTACACCATCTTCTTTTGTCTTATATTCAGCCTTATACTGAATTTCACTTGATTCAAAAGTACCATACTTAGTTTTAAAAATATCAGTTTTTCTATTTATAAGTATATAATATATTATTGTTGAAATGATTAATACAAATACAATAACAAATATAAATATTTTTACATTATTATTCTTTTCTATTTTTTTAATAGTTTTATTATTATTTTTTCTTTCTCTACTTTCTTTTTTATTATTTTTCATACACACCTTCCCACCTTAATAATAGCACATGTAAAATAAAAAGACAATAATTTTTTCTCGTTAGTGTCAATCCATTTCCTTCTTCTAAAAGTCTTAATTCTCTTTCTTTAAGTTCATTTTGTTTTTCTATTGCTAGTGTTAATCTTTCAAGTATTTTAGCATTTTCATTAAACTCTTTCAATGCATATTTAAGTCCATCTGTATTCTTTAAAGCAATAGTAAGAGCTCTCATTATTTCATCACTATATGACATATTATACCTTCCTTTGTGTGATGTATAATACTATTTATAAATATGTTTGTCAAATATTAAGCAATAACTCTCTTCTTTTTAGTAACAATATTATTTATTATAATAAACAATATTGAAAATAATAACATTATAATTATATTAATAAATACCTCATGAAGATTACTTATATTAATAACTTCTAAACTTTTTAATATTTCGTTACTATTTATAAAATAATATGTTGGTAAAATGTGAGCAATTTTTATTACTGAACTTGGTAACATTTCAGGTGGTATGAATGCTCCACATAAGAATGCAGAACCAAGTGCGACTACATTAACTATTCCACTTACTGCAACTTTACTATAACATAGAGAACTTATTAAAAGTGATAAAGTTAAACAGCAAAAAGTAAATATAAATTCATTTCCAATAAACAATAGTCCTCTTAATGTGAATAACTCATTACCAAGTATTATAAATCCAAGTATCGTATAAAGAACCCATACTACTAAAGCATACACTGAACTAGCGAGCAATAATAGTTTATTATGTTCTTTATAATTCATACTACTTATGATAATTCTTTTGTTAACAGATTGTTCATGAAAACTAGTTATTACTAAACAAATAATATATATAGTTACTGCCATTATACTATAACTTGCAAAATTGAAATATCTTGATACTTTTGTTAATTTATCAGTATTTAACTTTGAAACAATCTCAACATTAGTTTTATCTTTCAAACTTTCATTTATATTAGTTATAAGTTCACTTTCACTTATATTAGTTTTCAAATATATATTTTGTGTTTCAATATATCTACTTAACATCATTTCTGCTAAGGCTGCATCATAAGTATCTACTTTCTTAATTTCAAGTTCAACATTCTTACCATTTAGAGTATCTATTCCATAATTCCTTGGTATATATATTATATAACTAATATCTCTATAGAATAATGCATCATCTCTTGCCTCTTCATTATCTTTTACACTAACTATATTAGCATTATCACTCATATATTTAACAAGATTCTTTGTTATTTCACTGTCTTTATCATTATTTACAATTAATATGTCTGGTTTAGTTGAAGTAAAGTCTACTCCTGTGTCATTAGTAGTCATATTAACTCCACCAAATACTATTAACATGACAGTATATAATATAATTGTTCCTTTATACTTATTAATTACTTTCCAAAATGTACTAAATACTGTCATATCTCTGTCTCCTTAAACTACTATAAGAAATTAATAACATTACCACACTAAACACTAATAAACTTATAACATTAAAATAATATCTATTAAATGTATCATAATAATATAATGAATAGAATCCATCTGTTATCATACTCGCTGGATTAATAAGATTTAACACTCTTACATTTTTATCAATAATATATTTCATTGTTATACCCATCATACCAGACATAAAACACATAAGCATAGTTATACCAACAAGTATACCAGTTTTAGCATTCTCATTTGTTTTAATTAACGAAGAAACAAGAACGCCTAATGATAATCCAGCAAAAGAACCAGTAAGCATTAATAATATTACTTTATCAATATTATTACCATAATCTACTTTTAATACAAATATTGTATATATAAATAATATAAATATACCAACTACTTGAACTATATAACTTGATATTAAACTACTAATAAGTAACGATGATTTCTTTATACCAGATACTGATATTCTCTTACCAACACTATTCATATTAGGTAAAATATAATTAATAATATACATAGATAACATAGAACCATATAAACATGACATAGCAATTAATGTATAAAATTCTATCATAGTATAACTTAAATTACTTCTTGATATATCTTTAAACTTTGCTTTAGAATTATTCATGATATTGTTTGCTAAAGAAACTATTTCTTCATAATTAACCATATAATTATTATTTTCAAGTTCTTTAGTTATTATATTCGTAAGTATTACTTTCTTACTTTGTACTTCATCTATCACATATTTAGTAATAGTTTCATTAATACCACTCTTATTTACACTAACACTTATATCATCATCATTAAACAAAATACATGCACTTACTTTTTCTTCTTCAAGTAATTTTTTACATTCATTAAGAGAAGTATATCTAGTATTAAACATATAGTTTTCACTATTTTTATCACTTAATTCTTGAAAAGTATTCTTGAAAACTATATCATTATTAAAATTATCATTATCAACAATAGCTATATCAATAATATCTAATTTTTCACTATTTTCTATATCACTAAAAGCCATCTTAAAAAATGTACCTAATATTATTGGAAAGGCAAAAGTCCAAAATATTAATGCTTTACTTCTAAATAATGTCTTAAGTGAATATTTTAAATTATGTAAGAACATTAATCTCTTAAATCCTTTCCAGTTAACTCTAAGAATACATCATTTAAAGTAGGTCTTTCTACAAATATTTTATTATAATTAACTTTTTTACTTTTTAAATAATCAATAAGTTCGTTAATGTTATTTTTGCCTTTCTTATATATCACTACTAAATTATTTCTATCATATGTAACATCATCAACATTCTTAAATTCTCTTATCTCATTAATTATTTCTTCATTTAATGAATCTATTTCTAATGTTATTTTTTCTTCTATTTTAGTCATTTCTTTAAGTTCTTCTTTAGTACCTTCAGCAATAATTTTACCTTTATCAAGTATAATAATTCTATCACATAATATTTCTGCTTCTTCCATATAATGAGTTGTATATACTATAGTTGCTCCTTTATCTCTTAACATTTTAATTCCATCAAGTATATTATTTCTACTTTGTGGATCTACTGCAACAGTTGGTTCATCTAAAAATATTAATTTAGGTTTATGAGCAATACCACATGCTATATTAAGACGTCTTAAAAGTCCACCTGATAATTGTTTTGGATAGAATTTTTTATAGTTTTCAAGTCCTACTAGCTTTATCGCATCTTCTACACATTTATTTCTCTTATTCTTATCAGTTATATAAAGTCCACAAAAATAATCTATATTTTCTAGTACTGTTAATTCATTAAAAACAGCAACTTCTTGAAATATAACACCTATATCTCTTTTTAAATCATATGAATCAGGTTTCATTTCTTTATTAAATATCTTAATAGTTCCACTTTCATATTTCAAAAGAGATAATATTGAGTTAATTGTAGTTGATTTACCACTTCCATTTGGCCCTAAAAGTCCTAATATTTCACCTTTATATACATCAAATGATAAATCATCTACTGCTTTTAAGTTTTTATATGACTTTGTTAAATTTTTAATTTCAATTACTTTTTCCATATATTCCTTTCTACTTAATGTCAACTCCGCCGAAAACACAATTACAATTTACATATATTGTATGTTTGCCATCATTATTTTTTCTCTTGTTTTCAGCTCCACCAAAGAATGAAGCAGAACTTATTACTACTTTAACGTCCTCTGGTACAATTATATCTATACCTCCAAATACTGCATTACAATTAATAAGAACATCATCTTTAATTTTAACATTTCTTAAATCACAGTCAACACCACCAAATACAGCAGTTAAAGTTGTTCCTTTAAATTCATCTTTATCAAATGATACCTTTTGTCCACTGAAAACTGCTACATGTTCACCTTCAGTATTCTTACTTACTTTTTCACTAATCTTATTTCTAAATATAATTGAAAATCCAAATACTATTAACACTATTGGTAATAATAATTTCCAGAATAAATTATAATCCATTATACCTCTACTACAAAGTAATAAAAGAACTCCTACACTAAACATTATAATAGACCATGTCTTATCTTTCTCACTAATTATTCCTGATATACTTGGTATTATTATAAATAAAGTCCACCATCCTTTAAAAAATATATTTACTGTTAATATTCCAGTAAATTTTAATATTAGGGCTACTCCAACTAGTATTAAAGCTGAGCCCCACAAAATGTCTTTCCTATTCATTTATATTTCCTTCTTTCTTTTCTATTTCTATTAACGCATTAAATTCTTCTGTTAATAAATCACTTATTTCTTTTTTAGATATTTTAATCGCATTAGTCGCTATTAAAGATGCAAGTCCATGAGTAAATATCCACATCTTGTAATGAAATGTCTTAATTTCATTATCTTTAACTCTACCACTCTCTTTTATAAGCATAGAAATCTTTTTAAAATTCTCATCATCGTCAGGTAAATATTTATCATTAGTCATAAATAATATTTTAAATAGTTCTTTCTCATTACAGGCAAAATCAATATAATTTATACCTGTCTTCTTATATTCAGGTATATTTTCATCTCTTTTTGTAAAAATATAATCATAAAAGTATTGCCATATCTTTTTAATAAGTTCACTATTCATTTCTTGAACATCCCTAAATTGATAATAAATTGGTCTTATAGAACAATTTAATCTTTTGGCAATCTCTCTATTACTTACTTTATCAAGTCCAGATATTCTTGCGATATCAAAAGCAGTATTAAGTATCATATCTTTACTTATTTTAGTAACAGTAGGTATATTATCATCTCCTTTCTGTATCTATTGATATTGTATCACACGATACAATATTTTTAAAGAAAAAGATTCTATATTTGACTTAAATCTTCCATCAATATAAAATCTTTAAATTTTAAATGAATAACTGTACTAGTACTATAATCAAGATCATCATTAGTTATTAATATTTTTTTACAAGAATAATCTAAGTTAGAAAATGCTCTAAATTCCCTATCATAAGCTTTATCATTTTCAACACTATATGCAACTTGTATATAATACTTTTTACCATCATTTTGAGCTAAAAAGTCAATTTCATAATTGCCATTATAATAAACATTGACATTATATCCCATATATATTAACTCATTATAAACAATATTTTCTAAATTATGAGTTAAGTCATATCTATTATCAATACATCTAATTGAATTAAATGATACATCAGCATTATATATTTTATAATAATACTTTAATTCTGATTTAGTCTTTGAAGAATATGGCTTTACTTCATCAATAATATATGCTTCTTTTAAATATTCAATATATTTAATTATTGTATTAATAGAACAATTCTCAAAATTATTATTTATATAATCATGTATAGATTTAGATGATAAAATTCTACTATTAGATTTTAATATATAATTAACTAAACTTTTAAATATAGATATTTTATGTATTTTATATCTATTTATTAAATCATTAATAACTATTGTATCATTAAGATCATTTAAATATATATCACGTGCTGATTCAGAATCATATTCAAATCTTTTAGGAAAACCGCCCCAGACTAAGTAATCAGTAACACTACATTCTTTATTAAGTTCAGTGCAATATTCTAGTATTTCTTTATAAACAAATGGTCTTATTCTAAAAGAAACATATCTACCACTTGATTCTTTAGTAAATTCTTTAGAGAGTAGTTTAGAGTTTGAACCTGTAATAAATATTGAATTATCATAAAGTCTTAATGTTTTACACGCCTCACTCCAATTTTTAACTTCTTGTATTTCATCTAAAAACACATAACATTTACCTTTTTTTCTATTTTTTTCAACATATTCAATAAGTTTATCTGAATCATATATATTACTTATTATTTTCTTATCTTCAAAGTTTAAATAAATAATATTAGAACTTTTCTTTTTAATTTCATCCATTATTTGTTCTAAAATAACAGACTTTCCACATCTCTTTATTCCAGTAATTATTTTTATCATATCATCATAATAAAAATCTCTTATCTTTAAAACATAATGCTCCCTTTTAATCATTTTAATCACCTATATTAGGTATAGTGAAAGATTTTACAAAAGTCAACAAAATTTTTCACTACACTGAAAGATTTTACAACATTTCAAAAAATCTTTCAGTTTACCACATTTTCCCATACGTTTTATATCTCAAAAATTACATTTTTCCAAATCAATATCACTTGAAACATAAATAGATAAAAATTATCAACATTTAATTTTAATATTTTTTAGACTTATTCTTGATAATTACATCAATAAAAAATTTTGAATTTACATAAATTCAAAATTTTCATATCCTACATAAAAGCAGGTTATTTCCTTATATCCTTAATTTATTTGTTTTCTCATAATCGCCTATCCATGCTTTCACATGGAGTAGTCGTTTCATAACATCTTTCATACTTTTTTTGTTTTAAGTCGGAGTTTGTTTTTGTTCTCTAACTAATTTCGTTTTGCATAAGTTTACATATGCTTCACATATTATCCCAATCGGAAAGCTGGGGCGACGCCGAGCGCAAAAGCAGAAGCAGCGCCTTGCTGGCAGCCGACGCTGTCAATGCTAGAGAACATAATTTGATTGGAAGAACTGGCCGAACGAAGCCACCATCTGCTGGCATTTGATTCATTTTTCTTTATAGCTCCACTACAATTACTAGTAGTAACTCCCTGGGCTGTATAATAATCTAATGTTCTTGTCAAATCTTTTGCTGCATCATATGATGCTCCACTACTTGTTTTCCAGTCACTCCATA
>OJJV01000053.1_pt1 | contig 140638 bp, 153 predicted proteins | sample 1596391 | NCBI WGS metagenome assembly OJJV01 (sample SAMEA4350164, study PRJEB24818) | metagenome | biome: human; feature: gut; material: faeces | place: Denmark | collected 2013-09
TTGATATCCAACATTATTATCTAAATAATATTTCACAACTTCTAATTTAAATTCACTCGAATATTTACTCATAAAAAATGAACCCTCCTTGTTAAACTTTTTTGTCTAACAATTTGGGTTCACTTCAAAAAGTGCATATCTTTTTTTATTTTTGTTAAAAATAATATTGATAATTTTAAATTATCAAATAAAGTTTGAATGGAGATTATATTATGAAAGTTAAAGATTGTATGTGTAATGAAGTAGAATATGCTACACCATCTAGTACAGTTCATGATTGTGTAACAATGATGTATAACAAACATATTGGATGTGTTCCAGTATGTAATAATTCACAAAATGTAGTTGGACTTGTAACAGACAGAGACATTATTCTAAGATGTATAGCTTGTAACAAAGATCCAAATACAACACCTGTCAGTGAAATAATGACTTGTGAAGTTTGTTGTTGTGATGCAAATGCAGATGTAAAAGAAGCAGAAAATTTAATGTCTAAAAATCAAGTTAAAAGAATACCTATAATAGAGGATAATAAACTTATAGGAATGCTAACACTAGGAGATTTAGCAGCTAATAATAATATTGATGATACGAGAGTTGGAGATACTCTAAACAATATTTGTAGTTGCAATAAGAAAAATGCACAATAGATAATTATAAAGAAGGGGAACAATTACATATATGATTATAGATATGAATTATTGGGGAAAGGTGTTTAAAAATATAATAATACTTGCGGTTGCAGTTTTAGGATGCTATTTAGGATTTAAATTAGCAGTTTTTTATATGCCATTTTTAATAGCTTTTATAATTTCTCTTTTACTAGAACCTTGTATAAGATTTATGATGAGAAGTATGAAAATTAGAAGAAAAACAAGTTCTATAATTATATTTATAATTGCAATAGTAATCATTATTGGAGTTTTAGTATGGTTAAGCGTAACATTAGTATCTGAAGCATATAATTTGCTTGCAAATTTAAATGAATATTTTGAAAAAGGATATGTACTAATACAAAACATTATTTCAAAGATGAATTTTGATAGTCTAAAAATTCCTGATAATATAATGAAAATAATTCAAGAATCAGCGTTTGACTTTTTAGGTAATGTAACTAATTGGACTAAAACGGCATTAACAAAAAGTATTAATATATTAACATCAGTTCCTACAATAGGAGTATATGCAGTTGTAACAATTTTATCATTATATTTTATATGTGTTGATAAAGTTTATATGATTGACCAATTAGAACATCATTTGCCACAAAAATGGGTAAGAAAAATAGGTATTCATATAAAAGAATTAGCAAAGTCACTTGGTGAATACCTAAAAGCAGAAGTTACTCTTATTTTTATTTCTTTTATAATTTGTTTAATTGGATTATATATTTATCATTTTTTAGGGTTGAATGTAGAATATCCATTATTAATGGCTCTAATTATTGGTTTTGTTGATTTACTACCGATTTTTGGTGCGGGTACTTTCATGATTCCATGGGCAATAATAACTGCATGTTCAGGAGATTTGAATCTAGCATTATGGATTTTAGTTTTATGGATTATAATGTCAGTAGTACGACAATTTATAGAACCTAAGATCGTAAGTGGAAAAATAGGAATACATCCAATATTTACTTTAATTGCAATGTATACAGGGTTTAAATTTATTGGAATTATTGGAATGTTTGTAGGGCCAATAATTTTGATTGTTTTAAAAAACATATTTGCAACATTTATTGATAAAGGTGTTGTTAAATCTATATTTGAAAGATGAAAAAAAGAGCTATCATTTAGCTCTTTTTCATATTCTAGGAATTTACTCCTAGTAGGAGTAAATTCCGTAGAAGATAAATATGCGACTTACAAGAATTTCTAGCAGTTTGCACTGCGTAGAAATTCTTGTAAGTCGTTTTTTAGTTTTAAAATATTGCGGATGTTGGAACAAATGCTGAATCTGGAGGATATACATATTCATCTGAAGGTTTGTCAATTTTTGTTATGCTAGTTATTTTTAGAATTGGCATATCACCATGATAGTTGCCTTTTGAAATTTCTCCTTCGACTTCAATCCAAGTCTGATCAGCAAATTCTTTTGCGGTATCACATTCACATAAAAAGCCAACTATAACTGTTTGAAAATCTGAAGAAATAACCATATTTCTAGCTAAAACAAATTGATTATCATTAAAGTCAATCATTCTATGCACATAACCAGAAAATTTTATTTTCATTCCAATGTATTCATCTATATTATCATGAACGGTTTTTAAAACATTAGTGTAGTTGTTAACAGTTAGCTCTTGAACCTTAAGTGGTTCTGAATTGTCACTAGTTTTAAAATAGTTGTTTCCTAAAATTCGGTAAACGACAATTGCGGTTATTATTATCATAATACATAATAAAATACCTAAGAAAATTTTCCCTAATTTGTTTCCATCTACTTTTAAATTATAAATAAACATACTTATCACACCTTTGTAACAATATATTAATAAAATCAAAAAATATGTACAATCAATGTAAAATATTGTATTTATATAAACTAATAGTAATGTGAATTTTTTATGATTAAATTTCAAATAACCTTGATAATTTGCCTAAAAAATGATATAGTTTACGAAGTAATGTAATTTTAGAAGGGAAGTTAAACAATGGGATTATTTAAAACATACAGTGAAAAAGAAGTTAAAAGAGTGAAACCAATAGTGGAGAAAATAAATAGTTTAGAACCAGAAGTTCAAAAACTATCAGATGATGAACTTAGAAATAAAACAGTAGAATTTAAAGATAGATTAGCAAAAGGCGAAACACTTGATAGTATTCTACCAGAAGCATTTGCAGTTGTGAGAGAAGCTTCAAAAAGAGTTTTAGGAATGCGTCATTTTGATGTTCAACTTATTGGTGGTATCATTTTACATCAAGGAAGAATTGCAGAAATGAAAACAGGTGAAGGAAAAACACTTGTTGCTACATTACCAGTATATTTAAATGCATTAACAGGTAAAGGAGTACACGTTGTCACAGTTAATGACTACCTTGCTAAAAGAGATAGTGAATGGATGGGAAAACTATACAAATTTCTTGGTCTAACAGTTGGATTAGTTATTAGTGGAATGGAACCTGATGCCAAAAGAGCAGCTTATGCATCAGATGTAACTTATGGAACTAATAACGAATTTGGATTTGACTACTTAAGAGATAATATGGTTATATATAAAAATCAATTAGTTCAAAGAGAATTAAATTATGCTATAGTCGACGAGATTGATAGTATTTTAATTGATGAAGCACGTACACCATTAATTATATCTGGACGTGGTGCACAATCATCAGATTTATATAAAAAGGCTGATAGTTTTGTTTCAAGATTATCACCTAAAGTTTTAGTTGAAGAAGATATAAAGAATCAAGAACAAGCTGAAGATAATGAAAAATATGACTACATTGTTGACTTGAAAGCAAAATCAGCTTCTTTAACACAAAAAGGTATTCAAAAAGCTGAAAAAGAATTTAACTTAGAAAACTTTAATGATATTGAAAACTCAGAACTAGTGCATAATATAAACCAAGCTCTTCGTGCTCATGGAATTATGAAAAAAGACATTGATTATATAGTAAAAGATGGAGAAGTTCTTATTGTAGATGAATTTACAGGAAGAATTATGTATGGAAGAAGATATAATAATGGTCTTCATCAAGCAATTGAGGCAAAGGAGCATGTTAAAATAGCTGATGAATCAAAAACATTAGCAACAATTACATTCCAAAACTATTTTAGAATGTATGGTAAACTTGCTGGTATGACAGGTACTGCTATGACAGAAGAAGCAGAATTTGAAGAAATTTATAAATTAGACGTAATCGAAATACCAACAAATAAACCAATGATACGTGATGATCATCATGATATTATTTATAAAAATGAAAATGCTAAATATAGAGCTGTTATTGAAGATATAAAGAAAAGCAACGAAAAAGGACAACCAGTATTAGTTGGTACAGTATCTATTGAAAAATCTGAAAAATTAAGTAATATGCTTAAAAAAGAAGGTATTAAACACCAAGTATTAAATGCTAAGTTCCATGAAAAAGAAGCTGAAATTATAGCTCAAGCTGGTAAGTTTGGAACAGTTACAATTGCAACAAACATGGCTGGACGTGGTACCGATATTATGCTTGGAGGTAATAGTGAATATTTAGCAAAACAAGAAATGAGAAAATTTGGTTATTCAGAAGATCAAATTGAACAAGCAACAGCATTTAACGAAACAGAAGATCAAGAAATAATATCTTCAAGAAATAAATTCAAAGAGCTAAAAACAAAATATGACAATGAAATTAAAGATGAAAAGGAAAAAGTAATATCTGCTGGAGGACTAAAAATCATAGGAACTGAACGTCATGAATCAAGAAGAATTGATAATCAGCTTCGTGGACGTAGCGGACGTCAAGGTGACCCAGGAGAATCAAGATTCTATATCAGCTTAGATGATGATTTGATGAAGATATTTGGAGGAGATATGATTACAAGAGTTTATGACACTCTTGGAGCTGATGAAAATATGCCAATTGAATCAAAAATCATTTCTAATGCAGTAGAAAATGCTCAAAAGAAAGTAGAAGGTAAGAACTTTAGCATTCGTAAAAATGTACTTTCTTATGATGATGTTATGAACGTACAAAGAACTATTATATATGATGAAAGAAGAAAAGTACTTGATGGAGAGAACTTAAAAGAACATATTACAAAAATGATGGATTCTTTGGCAGACGCTACATCTAACGAGTATTTAGCAGATACAGACAATTTAAATATCGAAGGATTTGAACAAGAGATTAAAGAAATATATGGAGTAGATGACTTAAATGCGCTTCATAAAGATAGAATTAAAGCACATGATGTAGCAGAAGAACTAAAAGATAAAATTCATAGCTTATATAATGAAAAAGAAAAAGAAATTGGCGAACCAGAGATGAGAGAACTTGAAAGAGTTGTTATGCTTAAAATAGTTGATGACAGATGGATGGATCACATAGATGCAATGGATGAACTAAAAGATGGAATAGGTCTTCAAGCTTATGGTCAAAAAGACCCAGTTGTTCAGTACAGAATTGAAGGATTTGATATGTTTGAACAAATGAACCTAGACATTCAAACTGATGTTGTAAAATTCTTAATGAATGCAAGAAAAAGGGAAGGTAATGTTCAAAGAACATCTTCAGTAAAAATTACAGGTGAAGGCTTAGCAAACCAAACAGATAATAATGCACCAAGAACATCAGTATCAAACACTCCAGTTGTAAACAACGAACCAAAAGTAGGAAGAAATGATCCTTGCCCATGTGGTTCTGGTAAGAAATACAAAAATTGTTGTGGCAAAAACGCATAAATAGGGCATTTGCAGTTTTGAATACAATGAAAAATTGTCAACTGTCAACGGATTGTCAACGGAAATATTAAAATTTTATTTTTTGATTATAAAAGGCAAATCATTAGAGTTAACACATTATAGTGTTAGCTCTTTTTATTATCTACAAAATGAATTTTGGAGGTAATAAAATGGTTAATGTAAGAAAAAGAGGTAATTTTTATCAGTATCAATTTGAGGTTGCGCCTATTAATGGTAAAAGAAAGCAAGTAACAAAATCAGGTTTCAAAACTAAGGCTGAAGCAGAAAAAGCAGGAATAAAAGCATATAATGAATATGACCAAACAGGTCACTCATTTAAGCCATCTACAATTTCGTATTCAGATTATTTAGATTATTGGTTAAAAGAGCATTGTGAGATTAATTTGAAATATCATACAATTGAGGCATATAAGAATATAATTAAAAATCATATTAAACCAAGAGTAGGATTTTATAGATTATCACAAATAACAACTGCAACTTTACAAGAATTTGTTAATAATACATATGTTGAATATGGATTTTCTAAAAACTTTATGAAAAATATATTAAAAGTATTAAAAACTTCGCTTAATTATGCAGCAGATGTTGTTGGATTTATAAAAGAAAATCCTGCACTAAAAGTTAAATTACCTAGATATGATATTCCTGATAGTGATCCTGCACATATATTTAGTAAAGAAGAAATAAAAATTATCTTGGAAAGATTTAAGAAAAATCATTGTGTATATTATGCTTTCTTAACGGCATACTATACAGGATTACGAGTTTCAGAAGTATTTGGCTTAACTTGGGATGATATTGATTTAGAAAATAAAAAATTAACTGTAAATAAAAATATATTAAAAAAGAATCAAGCAGGAGCAACACATGGAAGACATATAAGTGGGAAAGCAACGACAATGTGGTTCTTTGGAACTTGTAAAACAAAATCAAGTTATAGAACGATAGATATAGGAGATACATTAGTAAATGCTTTAAAAGAATATAAGAAAGAACAAGAAGAAAACAAATTAGAATATGGCGATTATTATATGAAACATTATGCAAAAATTGTAAAAAACACTTATACTAATCAAGATGAAACGAAAATTATAAATGCATATAAAGAAATTGAAGTTGCACTTCCTGAAGTAAATTTAGTATTTGTTAAAAATAACGGAGTATTTGAAGGTACTGATAGTTGTAAATATCCTTTCAAAGTTATTCATTATGAGCTAGGAATTAATTGTAGATTCCATGATTTCAGAGATACACATGCAACTAGATTAATTGAGGCAGGAGCAGATGTAAAAGCAGTATCTAAAAGACTTGGACATAGTACAATTAGAACAACATATGAAATATATGTAAGGGTTACAGAAAAAATGAAAAATGATGCAGTTGATAAATTTGAAGAGATTGCTGCATTAGAAATGTAGTTATTGAAATAATATCTAACATGTAGAAGATGGTTTAGTAATAAATTATCTTCTTTTTTTATACCTCCAAGAAAGAGAGGTAAAAATGAATGAAAATGAAAATTTAGAATACACGAAAGAAGACTTGCTATCTTTTATAAAAATAGCAAAAAAATTAGACAGAGTATCAAATAAGGATAATATTGTTGAACAATTAAGACTATGTGTAAACAGAGTATTGGATTGTAATCAATATTTGAGAGATTTAGAAAAACAATATAATAAATCAAGAAAGCTTATAAATAAGTATGCAAAGCAATATAAGAAAGAAAAGGACATAAAGAAATATATTAAGGATTCAGACAATAGAATTGCAGATGCAGTAAGAATAAGATTTTGGGCAGTTTTTGATTTAATGAATATTGTAGAAACTATTTTATGTGATAACTATAATATTGATTTGTTTAGATATGAATTACCAAGTTATCAAGATTGGTATAGTTTTGAACTTAAAGATATGATATTTGTAAATACATTTATAAAAGGATTAGAAACTCATAAAAGAGATAAACTTGATATTGGTGAAATATTCTTTGAATTAGACTATGCTATGAAAGAATATATTGATTGCATTGAAGATGGTTATGACTATAAAGAATTATATGGTGATGATGATTTTATAAATATTATGTCTAAACAAATTGAAGAAACTGAAGAACAGGAGGACAAAGATGAGTAAAATTATAGCCATAGCCAATCAAAAAGGTGGAGTTGGAAAAACAACTACCACTTTTTCTTTAGGTGTAGCTCTTGCAAAAGAGGGCAAAAAGGTTTTACTTATCGATGCAGATCCACAGGGAGATTTAACTACTTGTATGGGTTATTATAATCAAGATGAATTGCAGAATACCATAGGAACATTAATGACTGATACAATACAAGACAAAGAGATAAAAACGGAAGATACTATACTTCATCATAAAGAAGGAATAGATTTAATTCCATCTAATTTAGATTTGTCTGCATTAGAGATGTCATTAGTAAATGCAATGAGTCGAGAATTTACATTAAAGAATTCTATTAGTAGTGTAAAAGAAAAATATGATTACATTTTGATTGATTGTATGCCAAGTTTAGGAATGATAACAATAAATGCACTAGCTTGTAGCGATAAAGTTATAATTCCTGTTCAAGGCGAGTATTTAGCTGCAAAAGGAATGGGACATTTATTGAAGACTGTTTCAAAAGTTCATAAACAAATAAATCCTAACTTAAAAATAGGAGGTGTATTACTTACTCTTGTTGATAAAAGGACTAATTTGTCTAAAGATGTAAGAAATACATTAGAAAATAATTATGGACAATTTGTAAAGATATATGATACTGAAATTCCAAAAGCGATAAATACGGCAAAATCAAGTTCAACAGGTAAAAGTATATTTGAGTTTGACAAAAATAGCCCTGTGGCTGATTCTTATAAAAATTTAGCAAAGGAGGTATTAAACAATGAAAGAACAAAAACAAGAAATGAAACTTCCAAAGTTAGATGATTTATTTACTACTCAAGAAGAACGAGATTATAATAATTCAGAAAAAGTGCAAGAAATCGATATAAGTAAGATCTCTAATTTTCCAAACCATCCTTTCAAAGTTAATGATGATGACAAAATGAAAAAAATGGTCAAGAGTGTAAAAGAATATGGAGTAATACTTCCTGTTATTGTTAGACCAAAAGAAAACGGAACTTATGAAATGATTTCAGGACATAGGAGAAAAAGAGCTTGTGAACTTGCAGGAGTAAAGCAAATAAGGTGTATTGTTAAGAATTTATCTGATGATGAAGCTACTATTTTAATGGTAGATAGCAATATTCAAAGAGAAGAAATACTACCTAGTGAGAAAGCATTTGCATATAAGATGAAGTTAGATGCAATGAAACATCAAGGAAAAAACATTGATATAGATGAAAATGAAACTTCTGCACCAGTGGTGCAGAAGTTAACATCAAGAGAAATGTTAGGAGAAGAAGTTGGAGAAAGCAGAGAAAACATAAGAAGATATATAAGACTTACTTATCTAATACCTGAATTATTAGAACAAGTTGATAATAAACGAATTGCTTTTAGACCTGCTGTTGAACTCTCTTATTTATCAGAAGAAAATCAATATGTAGTTTTAAATAAACTTGAATATGATGAAGTATCTCCAAGTTTAAGTCAAGCAATAGTTCTAAAGAAAATGCAACAAGAGGGAACTATTACTGAAGAAAAGATAGAAGAACTGTTAGATAAAGAAAAGCCAAATCAAAAGGAATTTATAAAAATACATAATGAAAGAATAGATAAGTATATACCAACAAAGATTAAAGAAACAGGAAATGTGGAAGACTTTATAATTATGTGTGTCCAAGAACATAATAAGAGAGAAAGATTAAAACAAGAAAGAGATGCAAGATAAATGTATGACATTTGTACGACCACATTACAAAGTTTTCCCTTACAATCCCTTTTAAATACATACTATATTACAAACTAAAAGAGAATATTATTAAAATTAAATAAATATTTTATACATTTGTGATTTTGCTTAAAAGCAGTATAATTAAGGCATAAGGAGATGGTAAGTTATGAAAAGTAAAAAGTTAGTAAATTTAATAATTATAGCTCTGATAATTGCATTGATTATAACAGCAGTAATAATAAAAAATACTCAAGCAAATTCAAGTGAAAGTAATATAGCAAGTAATGATGAGGTTATAAATGAAATAGATGATACAAATGAGATTCAAAGTGCTAGTGAAAATATCACAGAAGAAACAAATATTACACAAGAAAATATTGTTTTAGAAAGTGATACAGAAACAGCACCAGAAGCGGAAACGACACAAGTTATACAAGAAGAACCAAAGAAAATAACAAATACTCAAAAGAAAAAAATAGAAAGTTCAAAACAAACACAGCAAAATCAGACAATTCAAACAACAACCAAGCAAACAAGTACACAAATACAAGTACAAGAACAGCCTAAACAAGAAACAAAGACAGAAACCAAAGTACAAGAGCCAGTAGAACCCAAATGTAGTGATGGTAAACATGGAGTAGGAGTTGGTAATTCTAACAAATGGTTTAATAGTTACAGTGAAGCAATTTCTTATTATGATAATTTAATAAATGGTTATAGTAACCAAGTGCATAGTGGAGCGATAACAACAGAGGAATATAACGAAAAATGCCCTTATGGTTACGAAACATGGAGTTGTCCATATTGCGGTAAATGGACATTGAATTTCTATTATAGATAATTAAATAATATTTCATAGAGCAAGTAGCAATACTTGTTCTTTTTTGCCTAAAACAAAAAAAGGAGGAATTTAAAGATGATAAAAACATCAAAATATAAAAAAATCATAGCATTTATTTTATTAATAATAACAATGTTAAGTGCAAGTCAGCCAATTTTTGCAGCATCAGGAACAGGTAGCTGGTTTGGCGGACAATTTGCGTCATACATTAAAACAACAGACAATGCAAATACTCAATATGGAGTTTTATTACGAAGATTGATAAACTATTCTACAGGAGAACAAAGAACAGTTTTTTGTGCAGAACATGGTGTAGATTTCGATACAGGCACAATATACAAAGGTAGTTATTACACCCCTGTTGATTCTAAAATCAGAAAAGCATGTAAAATAGCTTATTTGGGATGGTATAAACAACATGGGGACTATGTAATAAATGGTGGAACATCAGATGCTAATAAAAAGCAATATGTTCTAACACAGCAATTTATATGGGAAACTCTGGGACAAAGTTCAGCAACTTTTATTGATAGCGGTATTCAAGCAGAATATGTGAGTTTTAAAAGCAATATAGAGAACCAAATAGCTCAAATAGAGAAAAGACCAAGTTTTGATGGAACAACAATAACTATTCAAGCTGGAGAAAGCAAAACATTAGATGATTCTAATGGTGTATTATCTAGTTATCCAGCTTTAGATAAAACAACTAATGGAATAAGAGTACAACATTCAAGTGGAAGTAACTCTATGACCATATATGTAGATGAAAACACTAATTTAGAAAATTATACAATTACTGATGCAGAATTTAAGTCATGGGGAATGATTAAAGATGGTACTCAAGATGAAGAATCAATGGTTTATTTTGAATTTGCATCAGGTGTTCAAAATCAATTATATTCAATGGCATATAATGATCCAATAACTTTAAGTTTTAGTATGAAAATTGAATTATTTGGTAAAGTAGAATTACAAAAGTTAAATACAAATGGAGATTTAGTAAATGGAGCAGTTTTCAATGTAAGAGGACCAAATGATTATAACAAAGATGTTACTGTTACTAATGGAAAAATAACTATTGAAAAACTAAAAAAAGGAACATATACAATCGTAGAAAAATCTGTTCCTTATGGGTATTTATTAGATACAAAATCTTATGATGTAGAAGTTAAAGTAAATCAAACAGCAACTCAAGCAATAGTAAATGAAGAACCAACAGGAGAAATTAAAGTATATAAAACAGATGCTTATAATAACAAACTAAAAGGAGCAGAAATTTCTCTTTATGCTAAAGAAGATATAAAAAATGTAGCTGGAACAATTACATGGTACAAAAAAGGCGATTTAGTTGCAAAAGCTACAACCAATGAACAAGGAATGGTTACTTTTACTAATTTGCATTTAGGACATTACTATGTAAAAGAAACTAATGCTCCAGAATGTTATCTATTAAATGCAGAAGAATTTGATGCAAACCTTAAATATAAAGATGGAACAACAAAAGTAATTTATTTAGATGTAAATAATGTTATAGATGAAGAACCAACAGGAACAATAACAATTATAAAAAAGGATTCTGAAACTGGTTCTGTAACACAGGGAGATGCAATATTTACAGGTGCAGTATATAAGGTTTATGCAAAAGAAGATATTTATAATAAAGCAAAAACTAAAAAATTCTATTCAGCTGGAGATTTAGTAGCAACTAGAACAATGGATGAAAAAGGTACAACAGAAGGTGTTACAAATTTACCATTAGGAAAATATATAGTTAAAGAAGAAACAGCATCTTTGGGTTATATGCTAGATACAAAAGAATATGAGGTTAATTTAGTATATAAAGACCAATATACAAAGGTTATTTCTAATACTACAACAAGTTTAGAAAATGTTAAGAAAATGGGAGTTCACATTTTCAAATCTGGTATAAAAGAAAATTCTGGAGAAACACCAGGATTAGAGGGTGCAGAATTTACTATAAAATTAAATTCAGCAGTAGAAAAAGCATACGAAAAAGGTTATACTTATGCAGAAGTTTGGAATGGAATTGATGAAGATGGAAATCAAGTTAGTGTAGATGCAAAAAGAGTTGCAGAAGCACAAGTGATCGCTCCAACTTATGAAATTATAAAGACTGATAGTGATGGGAATGCTTATACACAAAACAACTTACCTTATGGAAAATATATAGTTAAAGAAACTAAAACTCCACAAGATTATGAAACAGCAACTGATTTTACATTTTCTATCACTAATGATGAATCAGAGATTAAGGAAATAGCAAAGAAAACAAAACATTTAGTAGTAAATAATGAGCAATTAGAAACATATATAAAATTAATTAAGAAAGATCTTAAAACTGGAAAATCTGTAACATTAAATTCTACAACATTTGAAATTAAGGCTACAAAAGATATATATGACAGAGCTACTAAAAAAATATTATTCAAAAAAGGAGAAACAATTTCTCAAAAAGTGGGAAATACAACATATACATCTTTTACTACTAATGCAGATAATATCGTAGTTCCAGATAACTCATATAATAGTAAAAACGATAATAAAGCAGAGGTTACTACACCTTTGAAATTACCAGTAGGTAGTTATGAAATAACAGAAATAAGAGTTCCAGAGGGATTTTTACAATTAGATGAAGCTGTTATGTTTGAAATTAAAAATGTAAAAGACTATGACATAGACCAGGATGGAGATTATATTAAGGAAGTAATTGTTAAAAATGAACAACCAACAGGAACAATAAATTTAGATAAGACTATTTCATTAAGAGATGATGCAGATACTTCACTAATTAATACATCTGATTTATCTAGTATAGAATTTAAGCTATCTGCTAAAGAAAATATTATAGATAAAGCAGATGGTAGTATTATCTATAATAAAGGGCAAGAGATAGGTAAATATAATCTAACAAAAGAAGGGAAATTAACAATTGCTGATCTTCCAATGGGAACATATGAAATTGAAGAAACAGAAACTTTAGATGGGCTTGTATTAAATACAACAAAATATGAAGTTAAATTCGAGCAAAAAGATTTAACAACAAAAGTTTATACTGAAAAATTAGAGATATCAAATGATACAACAATGGTAGAATTTTCTAAAACAGATGTTACTGGAGATAAAGAATTACCAGGAGCAAAACTTTCTGTTTTAGATAGTGAGAATAATGTTATAGATGAATGGACATCTACTGATAAAACTCATAAAATTGAGGGACTAACAATAGGTAAAGAATACGCACTAAAAGAAGAAATAGCTCCAGAGGGTTTTGTTATAGCTACTGAAATCAAATTTACTATTAAAGATACTAATGAAATTCAAAAAGTAAATATGATTGATAAAATTGTTGAAATGAGCAAAGTTGATATAGCAGGAGATGAAATCGAGGGTGCAACAATTCAAGTATTAGATAAAGACAACAAAGTAGTTGATGAATGGGTATCTGGTAAAGAACCACATAAAATCAAAAATTTAGTTGAAGGAGAAACTTATACATTACACGAAGAAATAGTTGCAGATTCTTATGTAAAAGCAACTGATATTGAATTTAAAGTAACAACAGATAAAGAAACACAAAAAGTAGTTATGATAGACAAAATAGTAGAAATGAGCAAAGTTGATATTGTAGGAGATGAAATCGAAGGTGCAACAATTCAAGTATTAGATAAAGACAACAAAGTAGTTGATGAATGGGTATCTGGTAAAGAACCACACAAAATCAAAAATTTAGTTGAAGGAGAAACTTATACATTACACGAAGAAATAGTTGCAGATTCTTATGTAAAAGCAACTGATGTTAAATTTATTGTAACAACAGATAAAGAAACACAAAAAGTAGTTATGATTGATAAATTAGTAGAAATAACTAAAACAGATATAATTAACGGAAATGAACTTGAGGGTGCAGAACTAGAAGTAACAGATGAAGATGGTAACACAATAGATAAATGGACATCTACTAAAGAACCTCATAAAGTAAAAGGTTTAGAAGAAGGTAAAACATATATCTTAAAAGAAACTACTGCTCCTTATGGTTATGAAATTACAGAAGAAATAAAATTCACAGTAACAACTGACAAAGAAACTCAAAAAATAGAAATGAAAGATATGCCTATATTAAAAAATGTTAAAGTTATCAAAGTAGATAGCGAAACAAAAGAAATTATCAAAGATAAATTTACATTTGCTATATATAAAGATCCTGAATGTACTAAACTTATTAAAGAGGTTAAATCAAATAAAGAAGATGGAACTGCTTTATTTGAAGAATTAAGATATGGTACTTACTATATCAAAGAAATAAAAGCTCCAAAAGATTATGAATTATCTACTAGAATTGTTAAAGTAGAGATAAATGATAAAGGAATTTTTGTTGATGATGAACAAGTTGAAGAAAAAGAGAATACAATAGAATTTTCTTTTGAAAACAAGAAAATAGAAGTTCCAAAGACTGGAGATGAAAGTAGTATAAAACTAATTGGTGGAATACTAATTCTATCATTATTAGGAATTGTTTATATTATTATTCATAACCACAATAAGAAAAAACAAGACTAATGTTTTTAGGGTTAGATAAATGAAATATCTAGCCCTTTTTTTGCTTAAAATGGAGGTGTTAAAATGCCTAGAAAGGATAATTCAAGATATATAACTCTAATGAAACTATTTGAAATTGGAAAGGGAGATGAAACTTCTATTTCAAAATTACAAATAGAAGATTTAGAAACAATAACAAAAGATAAAGATGTTCAAAATATCATACTTTTAAGGAAATATGTAAAAGAAAGAAATACATTAGAATACTTAAAAGATGATAATGAACAGGCTAAAAAAGATGAACGAAAGGAGGATAACTAATGCCTAATAAATATCAACTAATCAATGAAATGGCAAGAGAAACATTAAAAGATATTACATCTAAACCTGAAGAATGGGTAAAATTTCTTGATACTGCAAGTAGTAATTACAAATATGAGTTTAATGAGCAAGTTTTGATATATGCTCAAAAACCTGATGCTACTGCTTGTACAGAAATTGAAATTTGGAATAAAAGACTAAAAAGATGGGTTACTAAAGGTGCAAAAGGTATTGCTCTTATTTCTTTACAAAATGGTAGAAATATAATAAGACATGTCTTTGATATATCAGATACTTATAGTGGAATAAATAAAGAATTAAAACTATGGGAAGTCAAAGAATCATATCATAATGGACTTATTGAAACATTAGAAAACAACTTCGGAGATTTAGTAATAAAGAATAATTTAGGGGAGGCAATTTATTCAGCAACACAAAACCTAGTGGAAGATAATCTTAATGACTATTTGAAAGAACTTAAAGAAGTTGTAAAATATAGTTCATTAAAAAATTTAGAAGAAAACGAAGTTGATGGTGCTTTTATAACTTTACTTACTAATTCAATTACATACATGGTAATGAAAAGATGTGGACTAGATCCGTCTGAAGAATTTAATGTAGAATCATTTAATCAAATAACAAGTTTTGATACAAGACAAGTTATTTCAAGACTAGGTGCAGCAATAAGTGATATAGCAGAACAAGAATTACGAGAAATTTATTCCACTGTTATAAATATAGAAAAATCTATAAAAAATAAAAATTACACATTTGTTAAAAATAATAATAGAGAGTATCATGAAAGTAAAGAAAGGAGAAGTGAAGATTATGATAGAAGTAACATACAAACAAATGGGAGATTATCAAGTACCACAGGTAGCATTACCAAAAACGAAGAACCTACCACAAGGGAAATATTCAAGAATGAGGTTAGCATTTCTGAAAGAACACAAAAAAGGACTTTACACAGAGCTAATGATGGATGGCAAAATGGAAGAACATTTAGGAGAAATAGAACAGACATCTCAAACGAGAGTGAAACAAATAATAAAACAATTAGCAGAGAAGTTCAAAGTGAACGAGGAAATGAAAGCGAACAATCAAATGGAATGGGTAGGGCAAATGAATTCAATCAAAGCTCAAGCAGAGGAAATAGTAATGCAGGAACTAATTTACAATTAGACTTATTCTCTGATAGTTATGTACCACCAATTAAGGAATTACCTAGTGTAGAACAACAAATTGAAAATATTGAAACACAAGCAGAAGTAGAAAATACTCCTGCTTTTTCTTTTACACAGGAAATGGTAGATACAGCTCTGCAAGATGGAACTGGAACACAAAATGGTAAGTTTAGAGTATATAGACTTTATCAAGAAACCTATTCGTCTAAAGAAAGACAGGCATTTCTAAAGAAAGAGTTTAATTATTTTGGAACTAATGGACTAAAAGGTCTTGATGGAATATGGGCAGAATATAGCCCAAGTAAAGGATTGAAACTTTCTAAAAGAAATGTTGAAGATACAATGCAAGTTAATTGGAATAGCATAGAAAAAAGAATTGGAGAACTTATCTCATTAGATAGATATTTTGTTGATGATGAAAAAGAAAAATATCAACAATGGCTAGATAATGATTACGAAAATGAAAAGTGGATGTTTGATAGAGTATTTGATGATGATAAATCAAATGATACTGAAGAAATAGACATTCAAAACATAGATAAAAACTATAAATTAAGAAATGGCAATTACTTTCATTTTCACACAAATGAGGAAGGCTACTATTATGAAATATATGACCAATTTGGATTTGAGCAAGATGGTGGCTTATTAGAGTATTCTGATAATGAACAAAATGAAACATTAATGAGTATTAGAAAAAGACTTGCTGATTTTACTGATATTGAAGAACTTGCAGATGAAAAACTTGAAGAAATATCACAAGATGATATGGATTATATTACAAGTGGTCAAAAAGCAGAAGATATTGCAGAAGAAGTTAAGCAGGTTGTTATAAATAATGCAATAGAGGCAGTAAACGAACTAAAAGAAGATAAACCAGAATTTGAAATTGGACAAATCATATATTTAGAAAATGATAGAAAATATAGGGTGGAGGCATACAATAGGGAATACGACCAAATAGTTTTAATGGATATGACAATGTATGAACAAGCTCATTATCCAATGACAAGAAATGAAAGTTATTTACGAGCATTAAATTTATATAATAATAATCCAAGAAATTTTGCAGAAGAAATAATAGAAGAAGAACCTGTTGTAGAAACTGAACCTAAAATTAAGCAAGATAAAATAAATTATCATATCGATAATAATTCTCTAGGAGAAGGAACTCCAAAAGAAAAAGTAAGAAGAAACATAGAGGCAATAAAATTATTAAGAGAATTAGAAGATGATAAAAGACTTGCAAATCAAGAAGAACAGGAAATACTTTCTCAATATGTAGGTTGGGGTGGTCTTCCTGATGTATTTGATGAGAAAAAAGATAATTGGTCGCAAGAATATAATGAATTAAAATCATTATTAACACCTGAAGAATATAATTCTGCAAGAGCAAGTACATTAACTGCTTTTTATACACCACCTATTGTTATAAATGCTATTTATAAAACAATTCATAATATGGGAGCTGAAGAAGTAAACATATTAGAACCAAGTTGTGGAACTGGAAACTTTTTAGGAATGTTACCACAGGAAATGCAAAAGTCAAAATTATATGGTGTTGAATTAGATAGCATAAGTGGAAGAATAGCAAGGCAATTATATCAAAATGCTAATATTAAAGTACAGGGATATGAAAAAGCAGATTTGCCTGATTCGTTTTATGATGTTGCACTTGGAAATGTGCCATTTGGAGATTTCAAATTAAATGATAAAAGATATGATAAAAACAATTTCTTAATACATGATTATTTCTTTGCAAAGACTTTAGATAAAGTTAGACCAGGAGGAGTAATTGCTTTTATTACATCAAAAGGAACTATGGACAAAGCAAGTCCTGATGTTAGAAAGTATATAGCACAAAGAGCTGACTTACTTGGTGCAATTAGATTACCTGATAATACATTTACTAAAAATGCAGGAACAAAAGTTACTTCAGATATTATCTTTTTAGAAAAGAGAGAAAACTTAACTGATATAATTCCAGACTGGGTGTATTTAGATCAAGATGAAAATAATATCACAATGAATAAATATTTTGTTGATAATCCTAATATGATTTTAGGAAAAATGGAAATAGAAAGTACACAATATGGCTTTGATTCTAGTTGTAAAGCAATAGATGGAGAGAATTTAGAAGATAGATTAAATGAAGCAATTAACAATATTCATGGAAAAATACAAGCAACATCTATTGAAAATGAGATAGAAACAGAAGATACATCTATTCCTGCAACTCCTGATGTAAAGAACTTCTCTTATGCGATAGTAGATAATAAATTATACTTTAGAGAAAATTCAAGAATGCTATTGCAAGATGATTTACCTCTTACTAATCAAAATAGAATTAGAGGTTTAATATCATTAAGAGAGCAAGTAAGAGAACTTATAGATTTCCAAATGAATGATTATTCTGATGGAGATATTTATTTAGCACAAGCAAAACTTAATCAATTATATGATAAGTTTACTAAAGAATATGGTTTAATTAACTCTAGAGCAAACGAGAATGCTTTTTCAAATGATAGTAGCTATTTCTTATTATGCTCACTTGAAAAACTAGACGGAGAGGGCAAATTTATTGGAAAAGCAGATATGTTCACAAAAAGAACTATCAAAGCTAAAAAAGAAATAAAAGAAGTTGATACTTCAGATGAGGCTCTAATTCTATCTATTCAAGAAAAAGCAAAAGTAGATTTAGATTATATGTCTGAATTAACTGGAAAAGATAAAGATACAATTATAAACGAACTAAAAGGAGTAATATTCAAAGTTCCAATAGAAGAAAAATATGTAACTGCTGATGAATATTTATCAGGAAATGTTAGAGAAAAATTAAAAATCGCAGAAAGTCAATTAGCTGAATATCCTGAATATCAAATAAATGTAGATAATTTAAAAGAGGTTATACCTAAAGATTTAACTGCTAGTGAAATAGGAATTAAATTAGGTGCAACATGGATACCTCCTGAAGTAATAAGACAATTTATTTTTGAATTATTAGATACTCCAAGATATAAGCAATGGGATATTAAAGTAAAGTATTCTAATATAAATGCAGAGTGGTATATAGAAAATAAAAGCTCTGATAGAGAAAATGTAAAAGCATACTCAGTATATGGAACACCAAGAATAAATGCATATAAAATAATAGAACAAACATTAAATCTAAAAGATGTAAAAATATTTGATACTATTATTGATGAAGATGGTAGAAAACAAAGAGTTCTTAATAGAAAGGAAACAGCTATTGCCAGTAGCAAACAAGATACTATCAAAGAGGGATTTTTAAATTGGGTATGGGAAGATCCTGAAAGAAGAAATAAACTTGTAAGAATTTATAATGATAAATTTAATTCAATAAGACCTCGTGAGTATGATGGCTCACATATAGATTTTGTAGGAATGAATCCTGAAATAAAATTGCGACCTCATCAATTAAATGCTATTGCACATGTTTTATATGGTAATAATGTTTTACTAGCACATGAAGTTGGAGCAGGAAAAACATTTGAGATGGTTGCAGCAGCAATGGAAAGTAAAAGACTTGGACTATGTAACAAGTCTTTATTTGTTGTCCCTAATCACATAATAGAGCAATTTGCTAGTGAATTTTTGCAATTATATCCATCTGCTAATATTCTTGTTGCAACTAAAAAAGACTTTGAAACTAAAAATAGAAAGAAGTTTTGTTCAAGAATAGCAACAGGAGATTTTGATGCAGTAATTATAGGACATTCTCAATTTGAAAGAATACCAATGTCTATTGAAAGACAAGAGGAAATATTAAGAGAACAAATCGATGATATAACAAGAGGTATTGCAGATGTAAAAGCAAGTAGGGGAGAAAATTATACTATAAAACAATTAGAAAAAACAAAGAGAACATTAGAAACAAGACTTGAAAAATTAAATAAACAAGAAAGAAAAGATGATGTAGTAACTTTTGAAGAACTAGGTGTTGATAAATTGTTTGTAGATGAGGCTCATAATTATAAAAACTTATTTTTATATACAAAAATGAGAAATGTAGGAGGACTTGCACAAACAGAGGCACAAAAAAGTTCTGATTTGTTTATGAAATGTCGTTATCTTGATGAAATAACAGGAGGCAAAGGTACAGTCTTTGCAACAGGAACTCCAGTAAGTAATTCAATGGCAGAATTATATACAATGCAGAGATATTTACAATATGGAGAATTAAGAAAAAATGAATTAGAGCATTTTGATAATTGGGCTAGTACATTTGGAGAAACAGTTACTGCAATAGAACTTGCACCTGAAGGAACAGGTTACAGAGCTAAAACAAGATTTGCAAAGTTTCATAATCTGCCTGAACTTATGGCAATGTTTAAAGAAGTAGCTGATATACAAACTGCTGAAACTTTAAATCTTCCAACTCCTGAATTTGAAAATATCAATGTAGTTGTAAAACCTAGTGAAATACAAGAAGATATGGTAAAAGAACTAGGAGAAAGAGCAGATCGTATTAGAAGTGGTTCAGTAGATGCATCAGTAGATAATATGCTTAAAATAACAAATGAGGGTAGAAAATTAGCACTAGAGCAAAGACTTATGAATCCATTATTGCCTGATAGTAATAATAGTAAAGTAAATTCTTGCTGTGAAAATGTTTATAAAATATGGAGTGAAAATTCTGATAAAAAATCAACACAACTTGTATTCTGTGATTTATCTACTCCGAAAGATATGAAAGGTTATGAAAAAGATGAATTTACTGATGTATATAATGAATTAAAATCAAAACTTATACAAAAAGGAATACCTGAAAATGAAATAGCTTTTATTCATGAGGCAGATAACGAAACAAAGAAAAAGGAACTATTTAGCAAAGTAAGACAAGGAGAAGTTAGAGTTTTAATGGGTTCTACATCTAAAATGGGAGCAGGTACTAATGTTCAAGATAAGCTTATAGCATTACACCATTTAGATTGTGCTTGGAAACCTTCAGATTTAACTCAAAGAAATGGTAGAATGATAAGACAAGGAAATGAAAATGAAAAGGTATTTGTATATTCGTATGTTACTGAAAAAACTTTTGATGCTTACATGTATCAATTAGTAGAGCAAAAGCAGAAGTTTATATCTCAAATAATGACAAGTAAAACTCCTGCAAGAACAATGGAAGATATAGATGAAAAAGCTCTTTCTTATGGAGAAATAAAAGCATTAGCAACAGGTAATCCTTTAATTTTAGAGAAAACCAATTTAGATAGTGAAATATCAAAGTTAAGATTATTAAGACAAAACTTTATGAACCAAAAGTATGCTTTACAAGATAAGGTTATAAAACATTATCCTGAAGAAATCACAAGACTAAATAATAAAATTGCAGCGATGGAAGAAGATACTATAAAACTACAAGAATATACTAAACCTAATATGGATGGATTTTCTCCGATGATAATTGATGGTAAAGAATATTTTGAAAAAGCAGATGCAGGAAAGAAACTTTTAGAGTGTACTCAATTATTAAAGAGTATGGAAGTAAAAGAAATAGGAGAATATAGAGGCTTTAAAATGGAAATTAGCTTTGATTCTATAACTAGAAATATAAAATTAAAGCTAAAGAATAAATTTAGCTATACTATCGATTTAGGAGTCGATGCAAATGGAAATATAACAAGAATTAATAATTGTTTAGAAAACATTAGCAGAGATATTCCACTTGAAAGAGAAAAATTAGATAATACTAAACTACAATTAGAAAATGCTAAAGTAGAAAGCCAAAAAGAATTTCCACAAGAACAAGAATTAAAAGAAAAACAAAGAAAACTAGATGAAATAAATGCAGAGTTAAAAATTAATGATGATGATCATGAAATTCTTGGAGATGAGCAAGAAGAAAAGGAAGATAAATCTCCTGATAAAAATTTTCCAGAAAGATGTTAAAAAAATTAAATTTATGCTATAATGATTTCATCAAATAGTAATTTGTAAGGAGGAATATAAATGGTTAATTACGGATTAAAAGATAGAGTTGCTATAATTACTGGTGCAAATAATCCACAAGGAATTGGAGCTACAACAGCACTATCACTTGCTCGAGAAGGTGCTAAAGTAATATTAGTATATAAAAAAATATTTAGATCATTTGATAAAAATAAAATAGATAAAAATGGTGTAGATAGATATTATGCGTCAAATGCAGGAAATACAGATATAGTTGAAAATAAACTGAAAGAAATGAATGCTCAATACATTATTTTTGAAAGTGATATTTCTAACGAAGATGAAGTGAAAAATATTTATTCTAAAGTTATTGAAAAATATGGTAGAGTTGATATTTTAGTAAATAACGCAGCAACTGATGATGAAAATGGTTTTGATACAATAGAAAAAATTACTCAAAATGTAATTGATGATACTTTTGCAGTAAATGTTCGTGGAAGTATTTTAATGACAAGAGAATTTATTAAACATCGTGGTGATTATGGAAGAATTATTAATCTTTCTACAGATGCATCACAAATTTTTGCAGGTCAAATCACATACGGAGCTAGTAAGGCAACTTTAGAAGCACTTACTCGTAGTATTGCTATTGAAGTAGCTCCATATGGAATTACAGTAAATTGTGTTGCACCAGGTCCGACTCAAACAGGGTGGATTGATGAAGAGTTAGAAAAATCAGTTATTCCATTAATTCCAATGGGCAAATTAATTATGCCAGAAGATATTGCTGAAACAATATTATTTTTATCAAGTGAACAATCAAAAATGCTTACAGGGCAAGTAATAAAAGTATCTGGTGGGCATTCTTTATAAATTACAATAAATAGGGCCTAATAATTATTTGCAATTATCAGTCTTTTATAATATAATTGTAAAGTAGTTTTACAAATATATTATTTGATTTTTGAAGGGATAAATTTACGATGAAAGAAAATACAGTAATTATAATAACAATGATAATAAATTTAATAGTGGCAATAATGAAAATAACTTTAGGTATAATTTTCTCATTTTCAACATTAATAGCTGATTCGATACAATCATTTATAGACTTTGTTACTGACATTACTAGCTTAATAGCAAATAAAATAGGAAAAAGGAGAGCTAACAATACATATCCGTTTGGATACGGACAAGTATATTATTTAGCAAATCTTTTTACAGGAGTGTTGTTGTTTTTAATTGGGATATTTATACTTTATCAATTTTTCTTTTTTGAAGGAAATTTAAAGCCAAATCTTACATTATTTATTTTTATTATAATAATATTAGTTATGAAATCAATAGTTGTAAAATTACTCAATCATTATGGAAAAAAGTTTAAAAGTGAATTAATGATAGAAGCATCCAAAGAATCTAATGCAGACTTCATATCAACTTGTGTAGTTTTGGCTATATTTATATTGACACTTTTGGAAAGCTATATACCAATCAATATAAATATTGATAAAATCGGTAGCTTAGGTATGTCAATATATGTATTCTACACATCAATAAAAATGATAATAAATAATATTAGGGGAATTCTTACAAATGACGAAGAAAATAACGAAATAAAAGAAGAAATAATTAAAGAATTAGGTAAATTCAAAGAACTAAATTTTAAAAAGGTAAAAGTTATAAAAATGTCAGCATATTATAGTGTATTTATACAAGTTGAAGCACAAGAAAATCTAACAATAAAAAAATATCTATCAATTGAAAGAAAAGTAAAATCTAATTTAAAAACTAAAAATAAATTGATTAGATTTATAGATATAGAACCTGTTTAAAATTATTGAATTATTTTAGTAACATTATATTGCATTGTTATATCTGTAAATGTATAGCAGGATCTATTGAATAATTATAATTACAAATTACAAGTTATAGAGTAGTTTTAAGAGTGATATTTAAAATATTGCTCTTTTTTCTGTCAAAAGTATAAAAAAATAATTTGTACATTTCAATGAATTGAAGTATTATGATATAAGATAATACGGAGGTAATTGATATGGAAAAAATTTTTGATAAACCAATACTAGAGCAAATGTATCTTTTTAGAAAGGAAGACTTTGAACAAACTACATACGACAATAATAAGGAAATTCAAGAAATTGAAAGCGAAGTTTATAGTGTAAACGAAAAATTACTTACATTATTGAAAGAAGTTATTTCTAACGAAGAAGATTTTAAAAAAGTAAAGAATAAACTACAAGAATATGAGCTTAAATTTAGTAAGGAAGTTGATTTTTGGAGTAAAGCATACTATATGTTAGGAATGAATGATATGCATAAACTAAAAAATGAATTAAAAGCTGGAAGCAAAACTATAACTAAAGGAGATACTTTCTTGGATTGTACAGATGCAGATTTTTATGAATATATTCAAAGTAAAATAAATTATAATACTGAAATATATAAAGAATACAAGTCAAAATGTAAAGAACTTGAAGAAAAATATCCTAGAGTTTTAAAAGTATATGAAGATTCTACACCTATTGTTTTGACCGAAGAAGAGATGGTTCAACTAATGGAATTGAAAGAACTTGATGCAAGAGTTAGAGCTGAAGAAGTAAAAGTATATTTCAAAATGGGCATAAATGAAATATTAAATTTTTAATTGAATAGAACAAATGGAAGAAGTAAGTCGATAAAGATTTACTTCTTTTTTTGTTGGAAAGGAAGTGTTTATATTGTGCAAAAGAAAGAATTAGTAGAACAAATAGGAAAATTAAATGTAAAAATTACAACATCAAATAAAGAATTAGAAAAGTTAGAACTTGAGTATAAAAAGAAAAGATTGGAGCTAAAAAAGTACAAAAATGAAAGAGTTGGACTACAATTAAAACTCCAAGAACTTGAACTTGAAAGTAATAAAAAGGTTACAAATAATAACGAAATTAGGAGAATGCAAAGAAGAACAATAGAGAAATATTGTAATGATCCTAACAATGAATATTATACTCAAGAGAAAACTTATGCTAATTTAGAAGATTCTTATATGAGCTATATGAAGAAAAATATAGTTCCATATAATGATTAGAAAGGAGCATTTATGGAAGATAAATTATATAAAAAATTAGAAGACGAATTAAAAGAATTCAAAGCTGAAATGAAAGAGAAAGGTGTTGATTATGCAATAGATAGAGCTTATGAATTGACTACAAAACAAGAAATAATAGACAGTATTCAGTTTGACCATAGTCTATCAAAAACAGAAATTAAAGCACTTTTATCAAGAGAAAATGTACTTGATGAGTTGTATGATGATTGGTTAAGCTTTGATGGAAATATGAGGGAACATATCAATTATTCAGTAGATAAATCCCTTAATTTAATTACTGATGAGTATAAAAAAGATAAAGTAAAAACAAAAAATGATGCTCGTTAGGAGGTGCATAAAATGTCGAAATATGTACCAAAAGAGTTAGTAAAGAAAGCCAAAGAAGTTGATTTATTGACTTACTTTATGAACTATAATCCGAGTGAATTAGTAAAAAAAGGGGTAGGTACTTACTGCTTAAAAACACATGATAGTGTAATTATAAGTAATGGTTTATGGCATAGATTTTCAACTAATGAGGGTGGAAAAACAGCACTAGATTATCTTATGAAAGTTGAAAAAATGACTTTGCAAGAGGCGGTTAAAAGCATTTTAAATAGAGAAATAGTAGAATATGTTGTACCAAAAGAAGAACGAAAAGAAAATAAAAAAATTGTTATTCCTATTAGAGCAAGTACAAACAAACAAGCTATGGAGTATCTTAAAAATAGAGGTATTGATGAAGAAATAATACAAGAATGTGTAGATAAAAAGTTAATATATCAAGAAGATAGAACAAAGAATATTGTTTTTTTAGGGTATGATAATGAAGGAAATATTAAGTATGCAGGGTGTAGAAGTACTAACAATAAAAGAATAATGAGAGATGCAAGAGGTAGTTCAAAAGAGTTTTCTTTTAGAATGTTAAGTAATATAAAAAACAATACTATACATATTTTTGAAAGTGCAATAGATCTGTTATCTTATGCAACAATGCTTAAAATAAAGGGATATGATTATAAAAATCATAATCTTATTGCACTAGCAGGAGTGTACCAACCAAGTTCTAATATAGAACAAAGTAAAGTACCAATAGCAATACAAAATTACTTAAATAAATATCAAGATGTTCAAGATATAGTGTTACATTTTGATAATGATAGAGCAGGAAGACAAGCAACAAAAGCAATGATAATTGCATTAGATAAGTACAATGTTTATGATATTCCTGCTCCTTATGGTAAAGACATAAATGATTATTTATGTTTCAAATTAGGATTAAAAAATAGACAAGAAATTGAATTATATAAAACATATAAAAAGGAAAATAAGGAACAAATTGGGGTACGATAAAAAGCACTTATTTTAGATTTCTTGTCCTAGCAAGCAATGAATTTGGGAGACCGAAAAATCGGCTTTCCGAAATTCTATACAATGGGGCTTTGCCCCAATCCCCAAAATTAGTTTGCAGAGCAAGGAGGTAAAGATGAGAAAAAGAAATATAAGAATACAGGTAAGACTCAATGATATTGAGTATGCAAAATTACTAGATGATACAACCAGGAGTAATGAAAATATTTCTGATTATATTAGAAAAATTATAATGGGAAAAGAAATAAAAGAAAAACCTGATTATGAATTTTATGAAGTTATGAAACAACTTTCTAAAATAGGAGTTAATCTAAATCAAATAGCACATAAAGCAAATAGTACAAATGTTATTGATAAAGATCACTATAATCAGGAGGCAAAAAATTGGAATGAGTTATCTAGGCAAATTAAAAGTAAATATTTATGAAAGGAGAAATAAAAATGGCAACAACAAAAATATGGAAAGTTGTAAAAAGACTAGATCATGTTATGGATTATGCAACTGACGAAAAGAAAACAAAAAAAGTTGAATTTGTAGTTGAAAAAGGAAACTATATTGTTTTAGTTGATGATTTAAAAGATGTTTTGGATTATGCAACTAATTCAGATAAAACTGAAAAGCAATATTATACAACAGGAATAAATTGTGAAGTTGATTCTGCCTATGAAGAAATGATGGACACTAAAATGTATTTTCAAAATGAAGGTGGCATTTTAGGATTTCATGCTTATCAATCTTTCAAAGAAAACATTTCTCCTGAAGAGGCTCATCGAATTGGGATTCAATCAGCAAAAGAAATGTGGGGAGATAGATTTCAAGTTGTAGTAACAACACATCTTAATACTGACCATATTCATAATCACTTTGTAATCAATTCAGTTTCATTTGTGGATGGATATAGGTATTATAGTAACAGATATAATACTGCAAAATTTAGACATATATCAGATGAAATTTGTAAAGAACATAGGTTAAGTGTATTACCTGAAAAACCATGCAAAAAAAGTAAGATTAATTTTGGTAATTATTATAAAAAATCTTTATATAATGACAACTATTCTAAAACTGCTAAACGAGAAATTGATTTAGCAATTAGACAAGCATACTCTTATGATGACTTTATATATTTAATGAAAAAATTAGACTATGATGTAATGGTTAGAGCAGGAAAGTTGAGTATAAGAAAAAAGAATTACAATAGGAATATTAGAATTGAAAGAAGATTTGGAGAAGATTATACAATAGAAAATATAAAGCGAAGAATTATAGATGAACAAGCAATTCGTGTTCCGTTTATAGAAAATGTTTATAGTAGAAAAATAAATTATCCTTTTGCAAAGAGGCACAAACGAGCCAAAGCAAAAGGATTTATTGCTTTATATTATCACTATTGTTATTTATTAAAGGTATTTCCCAATAATGTACCACAACAAAGATTACCTGCAAGTATAAGAGCAGATGTTTCAAGAATGGAAGAACTATCTAATCAAGCAAAATTATTAGCAACAAATAATATTAAAACATTAGATGATTTATTAAATTATAAAGATGAAGTTACATATAAGATAAATGAATTATCAAACCAAAGAGAAAGATTATGGGCAATTAGAAAATTGTCAAAGGATGAAGAAGAAATGAGGAAATATGCAGAGCAAATATCAACTTTGACAACTAATATAGATAAATTGCGAAAGGAGGTAGAACAATGTGAGGATATAAAAAAGAGAATACGAGTTATTGATGAAAATCTAGAAGAACTTGATAAACAAGAAGAACTAGAAAAAGAAACTAAAGATAAAAAGAATAAAGAAAAATCTAAAAAAGGAAAGGAGTAAATTTTATGAGTGTAAGTGGAGATGCATCAGAACAAATTGTAAGATTAAGTTTAGAGGGATTTGAAGTTCTTGCTAAACTAACAGGTAGTGGAGCTAAAAATGTAGCTGCAATGTTATATACCATAATGAAAGACAAGAAGCAAACTAAAGGAAAGACAAGATTAAATAATATGCTAAAAGCAGGAAAGCCATTAAAAATCTTTTCTATTAAGAATGAAGATTTACAAACTTTTAAGTACGAGGCTAAAAAGTATGGAATACTTTATAGTGCATTAGTTGATAGAAAACATATAAATCTTGATGGAATGACTGACATTATGGTAAAAGATGAAGATGCCTCAAGAATAAATAGAATTGTAGAAAGATTTAAGCTAACAACAATAGATACTGCAAAAATTGATACTGTAGTTACAAAAGCTATTGAAGATAGAGAGGCACAAAGAAAAGAACTAGGTGTTCAGAAAAAATCAAAAGAGGAATTGTTAGACGAAGTTTTACAAGATAAGCCAATACAAAAAGAAGAAACTAAAACTGAAAATTTCAATTTGGCGAAGACAGAAAAAAACCCTCAGTCAGAGCCTTCCTCAACAACTTCAAAGATGCAAGAAGGGGTATCTAAAGGAGAGAAAAAGCCTTCTGTTAGAAAAGAACTTGCAAAATTAAAAGTTGAAGTAGAAAAAAGAGAAGAAATCAGAGCCAAAGAGAAAAGCAATGTAAAAGTTGTAACTCCAAAAGCAAAGACAAAGACTGATAGATAAGGGGGAATTGGAATTGGAAGAAACAAGAACTATTGTATTAGATATATACGATTATAAACTAATAATAAATGCTCTTAATGAATTTAGAAATAAGAAGTTAGCAGAAAATATTGATACTGAAATTATTGACGAACTAATTAAGAAATTGTTAGATGCCCCAATAGATAAAAGAAAAGTAAAAGGTAGTTTTGCCTTTGAACGATGATAAGAAAATTGCTAGAGTTGTATATATTCTTGGAATAATTCCTGTAATATGGTTAGCATTATTAGTTGCTCCATATATAAATGGTGGATTGATAGAAATAATAAAAAATGGAAGTGATGCTTTAAGTAATCCTTTCAATATTACATTTATGGAGAGTAGTATAAAAACTATTCTTATTTTTTTACTAATATATATAATGTCTATATTAGTTTATGAGTCTACTAGAAAAAATTACAGGAGAAGAGAAGAAAATGGTTCTGCCAAATGGGGCGAGGCAAAAGAATTAAACAAGAAATATAAACAACCTAATAATTATAATAAGATACTAACTAAAAATGTTTCACTTGGATTAAATGGAAAGAAACACAGAAGAAATGTAAATGTATTAGTTGTTGGAGGTAGTGGTGCAGGAAAGACTTATAGTTATTGCAAACCTAATGTTATGCAATGCAATACATCTTATGTTGTACTAGATCCCAAAGGAGAAATTGTTAGAGATACAGGACATTTACTAGAACAAAATGGATATGAGGTAAGAGTTTTAGATTTAATAAATATGGAAAAATCACATTGCTATAATCCATTTGTATATTTGAAAACTGATAATGATGTTCAAAAATTAGTAACAAACCTTTTCAAATCTACAACTCCAAAGGGAAGTAGTACAAACGATCCATTTTGGGATACGGCAGCAAGTATGTTACTTTTAGCTTTAATCTTTTACTTAAAATATGAAGCTCCTGAAGAAGAACAAAACTTTGTTATGGTTATGGAATTATTAAGAGCAGGAGATGTAAAAGAAGATGATGACGATTATGTTAGTCCACTTGATATGTTATTTAATAGATTAGAAACAACAAATCCTGAACATATTTCATTAAAATATTATAGAGCATATCATAGTGGTTCTGCTAAAACATTAAAATCAATACAAGTAACACTAGCTGCAAGACTTGAAAAGTTTAATTTAGAGAGTGTAGCACAATTAACACAAACTGATGAATTAGACTTGCCAAGTTTAGGAGAGAAAAAGGTGGCATTATTTGCAATAATACCTGATAATGATACATCTTTTAATTTCCTAGTAAGTGTGCTTTATACACAACTATTCCAACAATTATTTTATTTAGCAGATTATAAATATGGTGGTAGTTTACCTGTACATGTTCATTTCGTTATGGATGAGTTCGCTAATGTAAGCTTACCTGATGATTTCGATAAGATATTGTCAGTTATGAGAAGTAGAGAAGTTTCAGTTTCTATCATATTGCAAAATTTAGCACAATTAAAAGCTTTATTTGAGAAACAATGGGAAAGTATAGTAGGAAATTGTGATGAATTCTTGTATTTAGGTGGAAATGAGCAATCAACTCATAAGTATGTATCTGAACTTCTTGGAAAAGAAACAATAGATACTAATACTTTTGGAAGGACTTTTGGTTCACATGGTAATTATTCAAAGAATGACCAAATTGCAGGTAGAGAGCTTTTAACTCCTGACGAAGTAAGAATGCTAGATAATCAATATGCTTTACTTTTTGTGAGAGGCGAAAGACCTGTAAAAGATTTCAAATTTAATCTAAAGGAACATTTTAATAGTATAAATACACCTATTGGAAATAAGAGTATTAAGCCATATATACATGGAGATACTTCAAATGCAATAGGAACAATATCATTTAACTTTGAAGATAATATAAATATGAGTAAAGTAATTGATTTAGAATTAAAAGAAACTGATTATGAATTATTATCTGAAGAAGAAATTGATAGTTTATTTAAGGAAGATATTGAGAGTGCCAATATCAATATCAATTAAGACCTAGAGTTTATTTAACGATAAATTCTAGGTCTTTTTTTGTGCCTAAAAATAGGCAAAGAAAGGAGAACTTGATTATGAAAGAAGAAAAAAATGTAAAAAAGAATAAGAAAATTGTAGGAAAGGTATTATTTATAGTTGCTTATGTTATAGCTTTATTTGTAGCACAAGCATCTAATGTTTTTGCAGCTGATGATCCAATAGCAGTTGTAAATAATTTATCTAATTTTATATTTGGTTTAATTAGAGCAGTTGGAATGATTATATTAGGCTTTGGTGTAGTACAAGTAGGTATGAGCTTAAAGTCACATGACCCAACACAAAGAGCTAATGGAATTATGACACTTGCAGGTGGAATTGTTATTACATTTGCAAAAGAAATATTAAGCATAATTACAGGAGGCTAAAGTTTAGAAAGTATAGGCAGGTATTAAGTTATTTGCCTATATTAATTTTAAGAATAGAGGTGAGAAATATTGAATTGGATTGTAGGAAATTTACAAAATGCTTTAGATACTTGGAATGGTAAATTGTCTGAAATATATTCATTGGTAACACAAAGCCCTGCTGATTTCAAAGGCGGAGTAATATGGGACATTATTACAAATATAAATGGAGCATTACAAGCAATAGGGTTTGCACTATTAGTATTGTTCTTTGTTATGGGTGTAGTAAAAACAATGGGAAATTTTTCAGAAATAAAAAGACCTGAACAAGCATTAAAACTTTTTATAAGATTTGCGATAGCAAAGGGGATTGTAACTTATGGAATGGATTTAATGTTAGCGATATTTAAGATTATACAAGGTGTTGTTTCTACTATAATGGCAAGAAGTTCGTTTCAAGCATCAGGAGTATCTCTACCACAATCAGTAATTGATGCAATCAATAATTGTGGATTTTTTGAGAGCATTCCGTTATGGGCAGTAACATTACTTGGCGGATTATTTGTAACAGTACTCTCATTCATTTTAATATTAACTGTCTATGGAAGATTCTTTAAGTTATATATGTACACAGCTATAGCTCCAATACCACTTTCAAGTTTTGCAGGAGAACCTACACAAAATGTTGGTAAGAGCTTTTTGAAAAGTTATGTAGCAGTTTGTTTAGAGGGAGCAATAATAGTATTGGCATGTATTATATTCTCAAGTTTTGCAGCAAGTCCACCATCTGTTGATACAGGTGCAGCTACCGTAACAATGGTATGGAAATATATTGGAGAACTGATATTTAATATGTTGGTATTAGTGGGAACAATAAGACTTTCAGATAGGATAGTAAGAGAAATGATGGGACTATAACATTATGAAGGGAGCAAATAAATGAGTTTAGATTTTATTCATGTAGAAGAAAATGGAATTAAGTATTTAGTACACCCAAAAGGTAGTATATTTGAGGGAATAAAAATGAGGGAAAATCCTGAAGATGCTTTTAACAATGCAATCAAAAGAGGAATGAAAAATCCTGATGATTGGATGTATATGTATTCAGAAAACAACAAAGATTATTTCAAAAATTATTACACAAGAGGTTATAGATCATATCCTCAATTTGGAATTAAAGAAAAAATCAAAAATAGATTTAAGGAAAGGAGTAAATTTTATGAGTATAATGCAAGATTATGAAGAATTACGAAACATTATTGGACATAAAAAATATGATGCAATAGAAGAATATGTAGAAACCTTTGGAAATATTAAAGAATATGATGAAGGTGTCAAAAAATTAAGAGACATTAAAGATATAAACAAATGGGAAGATGAAATGCAGAAATTACATAAAAAATGTAAACCTATTTTCATTGAAGATGTTGCTATGAATAAAGAAGAATGGGAAAAATTTGAGAAATGGTATGCAGATAAACTACAAAAGAAAAAAGAATTAAAGAAACAACGAAATAAGGAGGCAAGATAAATTATGGAGGTAAAGATAAATAAAGACATAAGGGATTTTAGCGAAAGTATATTTTTTGGACTGTCTATGAGGCAGTTCATTTTTTCAATATTGGCTTGTTTAGTAGCAGTAGTTTTATATTTCTTATTAAAGCCTTTTTTTGGAATTGAAACATTATCTTGGGTATGTATATTAGGTGCTGCACCTTTTGCTGCACTTGGTTTTATAAAGTATAACGGAATGACTGCTGAAGAATTTGTTATTGCATTTATAAAGTCAGAGATATTAATGCCTAGACATTTAACTTTTAATTCTCAAAATATCTATGCTCAAGATTTTAAGGGAATAATTGATAAGAAATTAAAGCAAGGAATATTAAAGCCACAAAAAAAGCATAAAGAGAAAAAGAATAAGAAACCTAAAATTAAAAAATTAAAAAAGAAAATGAGGGAGGTTGAAGAAGATGCTAAAAACACTTAAAACAATATTCAAGCAAGATAAAGAAAAGATAAAAGTTCCAAAATTCGTACAAGATATAATTCCTGTAAAGGCAATTTACGAAGATGGGCTTTTTTTAGTTGGAAAAAATAAGTATTCAAAATCATATAAGTTTTTAGATATAAATTATGCAGTAGCAAGTAGAGAAGATAAAGAGGCAATGTTTTTAGAATATTCCGAACTACTTAATTCATTAGATACAGGATCTACTGCTAAAATAACTATAAACAATAGAAGAATAAATAAGTTAGATTTTGAAAAAACAATACTATTGAAAGATGCAGGAGATAATTTAGACAAATTTAGAAAAGAATATAATGCAATGCTAAATTCTCAATCAAAAACTGCAAATGAAATAGTACAAGAAAAGATTTTAACAATATCCGTATATAAGAAAACAAAAGAAGAGGCAAGAAGTTATTTTTCAAGAATTGGAGCTGATTTAAGTAATCACTTTAGTGCGTTAGGCTCAAAATGTATAGAACTTGATGCAAAAGAGAGATTAAGAATAGCACATGACTTTTATAGAACAGGAGAAGAAACTGCATTTACATTTGATATTCATGAACAAATGAAATTAGGACATGATTTTAGAGATATGATTTGTCCTGACTCTGCAAAATTCAAAAGTGATTATTTTCAAATAGGTAATAGATATGGAAAAGTATTATTCTTAAAATCTTATGCAAGTTATATAAAGGACTCAATGGTAACAGAACTTACAGAGCTTAATAAAAATATGATGTTGTCCATTGATATTATTCCTATACCAATGGATGAGGCAGTAAAAGAGGCAGAAAATAGAAGATTAGGAATAGAAACTAATATAACTAATTGGCAAAGAAAGCAAAATGCAAATAATAACTTTTCAGCAATTATCCCATATGATATGGAACAACAAAGAAATGAAAGTAAAGAGTTTTTAGATGACTTGATTACAAGAGACCAAAGAATGTTCTTGTCAGTTCTAACAATGGTTTTAACTGAAGACTCATTAGAAAAATTAAAAGTATTATCTGATGCAATAGAACAAATAGCAGGTAAGAATATGTGTCAGATGGGTACATTAAGATACCAACAATTAGATGGATTGGAAACGGTATTACCATTTGGGGTTAGAAAAATAAATGCTTTAAGAACACTTACAACTGAAAGTTTAGCTGTATTTATACCATTCAAAGTGCAAGAAATTAGGCACGAGAATGGTGTTTTTTATGGTCAAAATACTATAAGCAAGAATATGATTATGATAGATAGAAAACAATTATTAAATGGTAATAGTTTTATACTTGGAGTTAGTGGTAGTGGTAAATCATTTACTGCTAAACAGGAAATAACATCTATCAAATTAAGAGAACCTGATGCAGATATTATAATCGTAGATCCTGAAAGGGAGTATTCTCCTTTAGTAAATGCACTAGGAGGAGAAGTAATTAAAATATCTGCAACAAGTGATAATCATATAAATGCTATGGACATGAACTCTGAATACGGAGATGGAGCTAATCCTGTAATTCTAAAGTCAGAGTTTATTTTGTCTTTGTGTGAACAACTTATAGGAAGCGGCAATCTCGGTCCAAAGCAAAAGTCTATTATTGATAGATGTACTGCTAGTGTGTATAGAATTTTCCAACAAGGAAATTATCAAGGAATACCACCAACTTTGCAAGACTTTAGAGAAGAATTATTAAAACAAGAAGAGCCTGAGGCAAAGGAGATTGCACTTGCAATAGAGCTATTTACAAATGGTTCTTTAAATACATTTGCACTTAATACTAATGTTGATACATCAAATAAACTTATCTGCTATGATATATTAGATTTAGGAAAACAACTGCTTCCAATAGGAATGTTAGTTGTACTTGATAGTATTCTTAATAGAATAACTGCAAATAGAACAAAAGGTAAGAACACATATATATTCATTGATGAGATATATTTGTTATTCCAATACGAATATTCAGCCAATTTCTTATTTACACTTTGGAAGAGAGTCAGAAAATATGGAGCTTATGCAACAGGTATAACTCAAAATGTTGAGGATTTATTACAAAGTCATACTGCAAGAACAATGCTTGCAAACTCTGAATTTATTATAATGCTTAATCAAGCATATATTGATAGATTAGAGTTAGGAAAATTACTTAACATATCTGATGAGCAAATGAGCTTTATAACAAATGTTGGTGCAGGAGAGGGATTAATGAGAGTTGGTTCTGCAAATGTACCATTTGTTAATAGATTTCCAAAGAATACAGAACTTTATAGGCTGATGACAACAAAGCCGGGAGAAAGTGTAAATGAATAAAGTTAGTAAAACAATTTTAATGCTACTAATAGTTATATTAGCTATTAGTAGCTATTTTTTTATTAAAGAGTTAGTAAAAAATAAGAAAGAAACTGATATATTTGATGATTTGCAGGAAATTATCGAAAATCCTGAAAATACGACAAACGAGAATCAATTTACAGACATTTTAGAAAAAGAGAAAAGTAATTTATCGTCTGAAAATACTTATAATTTAGAGAATATAGCAAAAATCAATTCAGATGTTATCGGTTGGATCAAGATAGATGGAACAAACATAGATTATCCGATTATGCAAAATGAAAATTATTATCTTCATAAAAATATTTATAAAAATTATTCAAATCATGGCACACCATATCTAGCAGAATATTGTAATTTAAGAACAAGTGATAATTTAATTATATTTGGACATCACATGAAAGATAATACAATGTTTTCTGAATTAGTAAATTATAAGAATTATAGTTTTTATAAAAAACATAAGTACATTTATTTTTATACTTTAAAAGATGGACAAACTATAAAAAACACTTATGAAATTGCAATAACATTTAAAACAATAGCTTATTCAGATAATGGATTTAAATATTACAATTACACAAATTTTTATGATGAAGATGAATTTAATTCATTTGTAAGTGAATGTCGTAATTTGGAGTTTTATAATACGAGCATTGATTTAAAATACACAGATAAGCTAATAACTTTATCTACTTGTGAGTATTCTCAAAAAAATGGAAGAATGGTAATCGTAGCAAAGAAAATATAGAACAGGAGGGAGTTTTATGCCTGATATAAAAATAAAAGTAAAACCTCAAGCAACTATAAAAAACATTGATAAAAGAATAGTTGGAGTACAAAAGATTAAGAACAATTTAATAACTACCAAAGAAAAGATAAATGAAATTACCATTGATGATGATAATAATTCAGGAGAAGAATATGCAGGAAGAAAAGTTCAAAATGAAATTAGTTATACCACAAGAAAAGGACTAGAAAAAGGCAATGAAATTGGTAAAAAATCATTAAAAGAAACACAAGAAAACTTTATAAAAGGAAAGCAGAAGGTAAATGCTTTTAAAACAAGAATTAAAGAAAAAAGAGCAAAGGATTTGAAAAATGTTATTAATAGTACAAATAAAACGATTAAAAGTGGAACAAAGAAAACAATAAAAACTGCAAAAAGTTCTACTAAACTAACAGGAAAAAGTATAAAAACTGCCGAAAAAGTTGCTAAAAATAGTCAGAAAGTTGCAAAAGAAAGTGTTAAAACAACACAAAGAGCAATTAAGATAACAAAACATGCTGCAAAAGTTGCTGCAAAAACAATTAAAGCAACAGTACAAGCAACTATAAAAGCAGTAAAGGCAATTATAGCAGGAGTTAAAGCTCTTGTATCTGCAATTATAGCAGGAGGATGGGTAGCAGTAGTAATCATTCTTGTTATTGTTTTAATTGCAGGATTTATAGCAGCAATTTTTAATAGTGATGGAGATATGGACTATGATAGTTCGCAAATTCCAAATAGTGAAATTGTTTTAGTAGGAAAAGCACAAATAGGAAATGAAGGAGGAGAAAAATTTTGGAAATGGTATGGTTTCGATGAAAGGGTTGCATGGTGTGCATGTTATGTAAGTTGGTGTGCTAATGAATGTGGTTATATTGATAAAGGAATAATACCCAAATTTTCAGGTTGCGAAAATGGAATAGCATGGTTTAAAGAAAAAAACGAATGGCATGACAGAGGAGAAAGTTATTATCCTATTGTTGGAGATATAATCTTTTTCGATTGGTATGACGAAAATGGTAATCAAGATGGAACATCGGATCATGTTGGTATAGTAACAAGAACAGACATAACCAATAGAACAATTTATACTGTTGAAGGTAATACAAGTGATAAATGTGCTGAAAGAATGTACTCTTTTGATGATGTGCAAGTTATGGGATATGGCTCTCCAAAATATGAATGATAAATTTTGTCGAAATCTAACAAAATTTTTATAATTTGTGTTATAATAAAAACGATTTGTAAAATTGAAAGGAAGTTACAACAATGAATTTATTAAATAAATGTACTGATAAAGAAGTAAAACTAATGAAAAATGCAGGAGTATATTTAGAAGATAAAGATTACTCAAGTGAAGAATTGAAAAGGATAGAACATAATATAACGGAGTATATAATGAATCATAGTTCAAAAGATGGCAGTATTGGAAGATTACAAAATGAATATGATAGTATTTATAGAACTCTAAATATAGAATAGGAGTTGCCTATGAAAAATTATAATATGTTTGATGTAGTAGAATTGAATAATGGAAATAAAGCTACTATTATCACAAACGATAAATCTAGTATAAAAGTAGAAGAAGTAAATAACAAAGGAATATCACTTGGAATTAAAGAAATTACAGAAAATGATATAAAACAAGTAATATTTAGAAAATAAAGAAGACTAATAGCCTTGAAAAACTATTAGTCTTTATTTGTTTCTTGATAAGTATTATTAAAAAGTTCATCTGTGAAAAATTCTCCAAGTGTAATATTAAAGCCATCACAGATATGAAGAAGAGTATCTAATTTGATAAGTTCAGTTTTACCACTCATAAAAGTAGAAATAGTAGAACATGGAATACCTGAATTCTTGCATAAATTCCAAACATTCATATTATTTTTATCAAGATAGTATTTTATTCTTTTTCTTATAGCTTTTGATAATTCCATAATAAAACAACCTCTTTTCTCTATAAAATTATATAAAATTGAAAGATAAAACCACTTTGGCGAGTTGAAAAAATATAAAATTTTTTCAATTTCTCGAAGTAGTTTGTTGCATTGAAATAAAATCTATGCTAAAATAAACTAGCATTCAAAAAAAGAAAAGAGGGAATAGCAATGGACGTTGCAGTAAAAGAAACAATAAAAGATGCAATAAAGGTACTACCAGAATATACTCCTTATTATATAATGGATGAAGTACAACATTATTTTGATAAAATAAATGCAGGTAAAAATGATTGTTTTACTCTTGATAATGCTATTAGTTTAGTTAATATGGCAAAATATAATAATAGAGTGAATGATGAACAAGCTGAAGAAATCAAAAAAGCAATAAGAAAGATAAAAGAAGAAGAAAAATAGACACTTATGGGAATGTTCCTGTAAGTGTCTTTATTTTTTTGCCTAAAATTTATAGAGAACAATAATTCGTAAGCTTTCAGGTCTTGGAAATTTTTTAGTTTTGCTATATAATATATCTAGTAAAAAAGTAATTATGAATGGAGTGAAATTATTGGATTTGCAGCAAATAGATATATACCTAGAAAACAAGCTAAAACAGAATAAAAATTGTGTTATTTTTACTTTTTATGAATTGAGAGTGAAACTAGACTTAACTTCTGAAGAAACATATAATTTTCTTCATTTAGTAAGCACAAAATTAGAAAATAATAATTATCAAATATATAGAACAGGACAAGAGTATTTTTATAGAGAAAAATTAAGAGTAGAAGATAATCAACTAATGGTAGCTATAAAGGAAAGGAATTAAAAATATGTCAAATAATAAAGATTTATTGTCTCAAATAGGCGAAGCATTTCTCTTGTATAAATTAAGATGGGTAATTCTAGCAGGAATAATCTTTTTTGTAGCAATTTATTTTATTGTATCTCCACAAGTAGATAAAGAATATCAACAATATGGATATACAGGCTTAAGTGATAATATAAAATATGATGAATTTACAGGAGAAATAATACCTAAAGAACAAATAGCAACCTATGATAATAGTGATAAATTCATTATAAATTCTAAAGGTAACAAGATAACAGTTGCTCAAATAGAAGAATTAGTAAAACAATATAGTGAAATACAAGGAAGTTATGCGAGTTTCAATGAAACTAAAAAGGATTCGTTAGACAATATATGTAATAGTTTGTTAAGAGAGTATTTAGATTTAGACTATGAAATAAGACCATTCGGAGGAGAAAATTCTCATAATTATAGATTTCATATTGTAAGGGATTATTCTGAAAATTATTATTCTGATTTTTCAACACCATCAGATTTAAGAAGTCTTTCAAAAGAAGTATTTAAAGATAAGTATTGTAAACAAAATGGGATAGATAAATAAAAGAAAGTGTAAATAGTAACTAACGAAAGGATTGAATATGCTAGAAAATGAGTTACTAAACACAAAGCAAATGTGCGAATTTTTGTATGATTTTTATAAAAAGTCTGCGAAGATTTGCACTTTTTTATTAAATTTTATGAAAAAGGTAGTAATTTTTTTGCAATTATGATAAAATATAGTGGAATTATAAAATTGAGCAAGGAGTAGATTTTGATGGAAGATTATAGTGCAAAATTGACAGCAGAACCTTTCTTATATAACGAAACTAAAATTATTGCTGAATATTTATTAAATGGAGAAGATCCAAATGAGTTGAAAAAAAGAAATGTAGAAGAAAACTTGATACACCATAAAAAGATAGGAAGTGTAAAAAGAGTAAATTCTCCTATATTTAGAAGATTATCAGTACTAAATGAAGAATTGCTAGATGATTTTGTACATTCTGATATCGAAAATAGTAAATTTATATTGCTATATGCAATAATGAAAACTGATAAACTTGTAAGAGATTTTATTATAGAAGTTTATAAAGATAAACTCCTTATGAGAAAAGAATATATAGAAAAATTTGATATAGATAATTGGTATGAAGAAAAGTGTATATTAAGTCAGACATTAAAAGAACGAACTGAATCGACCTCTGCAAAACTAAAACAAGTAGTAATGAAAATATTGCAAGACTCAGGATTAGTAGTAAAGGAAAAAGATAGATTTAAGATAATAAGACCATTATTAAAGGAAAAATACATAAGACAATTAGATGTAAATGGAGATTTAGAATATGCTAAAGCGATTGGAGGATTAGTATGAGAAGTATTAATGATAGACTACAAGAAATGACCGAAAAAATAAGTTCAGGAAATGTACTAGAGTCTTCAGGATTAGGAAATGAAATAAATTTTAGAGTATTTGACTATGATCCTGAAGATGAATATGTTGTAAGAGATTATCTATACAATTATTTATTAGTAAGAAGCAAAAATATTATTGTATTTGATATATACGACATAATTATTGAAATTCTTAAAGAAAAAGGCTTTTTAGAAAAAACATTTGAATATGAAAAGAAAAAGGGTGCTAAATATGTTAATTCTGTTATACAAAAGACTTTAGCAATAAGTTCAAATAGCGATTTAATAGTTAAATACATTAGAGAGCACATTGAAGAAAATAAAATAGTAATAATTACAGGTATGGGAAAATGTTATGGAATAGTCAGAGGACATACAATTCTAAATAACTTACATAGTGTTATAACAAACAATCCTGTTATAATGCTATATCCTGGCATATATGATGGACAGAGTTTCAAACTATTTAAGATATTAGATAATGATAATTACTATAGAGCTTTCCAATTAGTAAGTAGAAAGTAGGAGGAGTAGAAAATGGGAAAATTAAATGAAATATATGAGAAGGATATTGCAAGAGAAATTCAAGGAGTAATCAAAGTAGATGATGAGAATTACATTAAACAAGAATTAGAAGAATATGTTGTAACTGATGAATTATTAAAACATTTCAATAGTTTCTTTGAAAGCTATAATGCAGGAATAAATGGAAATACTGAAAAAATGGGAGTATGGATTTCAGGTTTCTTTGGCAGTGGTAAATCACATTTTTTAAAAATAGTATCATACTTATTAGAAAATAAAATTGTTGATGGAAAAGCGGCAGTTGATTATTTTGATGGAAAAATACAAGATGCAAAATTATTAGCAGATATTAAGAGAGCAGGAAACATACCAACTGATGTAATTTTATTCAATATAGACTCAAAAGCATCACTAGATTCTGTTGATGGTAAAGACAAAATATTATCAGTTTTTGAAAAAGTATTTAATGAAAAAATGGGATTATCTACAATACCACATGTCGCAGAACTTGAAAGATTTTTAATAAGAGAAGGAAAATATGAAGAATTTAAGAATTATTTTCAAGAGGAATGTAGAGACAATTGGGTAGATGCAAGAAATGACTTTTACTTTAGAAGAGATGAAATTGTAAATAGCTATTCTAAAGCATTAAATAAATCAAAAGAAGAGGCGGAGAATTGGTTTGATAAAGCAGAAGAAAGATATGATTTATCAATAGAAAAATTTGCTGAAAGAGTAAGAGATTATATTAAATCAAAAGGAGATAATCATCATGTTGTATTCCTAGTTGATGAAATAGGACAATATATTGGAGAAGATGGAAGTTTAATGCTTAATTTACAAACAATAGTTGAAGATTTAGGAATAGAATGTGGTGGTAAAGCATGGGTTATTGTTACATCACAAGAGGCAATAGATGATGTTATAAAAGTTATTGGCAATAATTTCTCAAAAATACAAGGAAGATTTGACACTAAATTAAGTCTTTCATCCTCTGACATTGATGAAGTAATAAAAAAGAGAATACTTGCTAAAAAAGATGAATATACTGAAAGTCTAGAATTGATTTATGACAAAGATGAGTCAATTATTAAGAACTTATTATTGTTCAAAAATGCAGCATATCAAAAGTTATATATGGACAGAATTGACTTTGCAGAAACATATCCATTTATTCCATATCAATTTAGACTATTACAAAATGTTTTTACTGATATTAGAAAACATGGATTTGCAGGAAAGCATTTATCAAGTGGAGAGCGTTCACTTATTGGAGCTTTTCAAGGTACTGCTAAAAGATATAGTGATTATGAAATAGGAACATTAATACCATTTTATGCTTTCTATGATACTATTGAAGAATTTTTAGAGCATCAAGTAAAGAATGTTATTGCTACAGCAGAAGATGCAGTAAAAGCCAATGAATTACAAGAAATTGATGTTAAAGTATTAAAAATGCTATTTATGTTGAAAAATATAAAGGAAATACCTGCAAATGTAGAAAATTTAGCGTCTTTATATGTTTCAAATATAAATGATGACAAAATATCTATCAAGAAAGAAATAACTGATTCATTAAGAAGACTAGAAAATCAAACTTTAATTCAAAGAAATAATGATGAATATAAGTTCTTGACAGATGAAGAGCAAGAAATAAATAGAGAAATAAAACAAATAGTAATAGATCAAAATAGAATTACTGATTACTTAAACAAGATGATTTATGGTTACATATATACTGATAATAAATTCACATATAAAAATAAGCCATTCCAACTAACAAAATATGTTGATAATATGAAATGCTCTCAAGAATACGAAATTGGTATAAAAGTAGTTACTGCATCGGTAGGTCAAGATGATACAAATATAAAAATACAATCAGGAATGGAAAACAAATATGTATATGTAAAACTTGAACTTTCTACATTAATAAATAATGAAATAGAAAATTGTTTACAAGTAGAAGATTATAGAAGAGCCAAAAGCACATCATTACAAACAAGTCAAATTGAAAGTATATTAAGAGCAAAACAAGCAGAGGTAGATGCAGCAGAAATTAGAATAAGAGAAAATATCAAAGAACAATTAAACGAGGCTGAAATTATAATTGCAGGAGATAGACAAAACATTACTACAAAAGATGCAAAAGCAAGAATAAACGAAGCTCTTGAAATTTTAATAAATAATATTTACACAAAATTTGCTTATATTAAAAAGAATTATACAACTCAAGATATAAGAGAATTATGGAATGGTAATAAGCAAATGGCTATATCTAAAGAAGTAGAGTTCTTAAATCAAAAAGCATACGAGGCAATGCAAGAATATATTGAAGAAAAGAATGCATTTAGTCAAAACATAACAATAAGAACTTTATTACAAGACTTTACAATAGCTCCTTATGGCTTTTTAGATGATGACATTTTATATTTATTAGCAAGATTACTAAAGAATGAAGTAGTTGCTTTATATTATAGTGGAGAAATACAAAATATAACATCTGACGAAACATTAAATAAAATCTTAAAAAGAGATTATTACGATAGAACTCTTATTAAAATGAGAAAGAAAATAGATGTTAAATACATTAACGATTTGAAATCGGTTGCTAGAAATTCATTTAATGAAATTAGTTTAAGCGATGATGAAGATGGAATGGTTAGAGATTTCAAAGAAAGATGTATAGGACATACTATTGAAAAATTAAGAGATATTTTAGGAAACTATAATAATATAAAAGTATATCAATATCCAGGAAAACAAGTTATAGAAGATGCATTAAAATTATTTAATAGTATTGCAAATATAAGAGATACATCAGAACTATTTGAGGAAGTATCAAATAAAAAAGATGAAATTACGGAGATTACACCTAAAATAGATACAATTTATGAATTTTTTGAAGGTAGTCAAAAAGAGCAATTTGACAAAGTTAGAGAAACAATTATAACTTATGAAAATAACAAAGACTATGTAGATAATACACAAGAATTAAAAGATGTTGTTGGAAAAATAACAGATATATTAAAGGCAGAAGAACCTTATAGTAATATACATGAATTGCCTACTTTAAGATCTGAGCTTATATCAATTCTTGTTGATATGTATGAAAAGAAATCTGCACCGATTATTGAGATGGCTAATAAAACAATAGAGTATATTGAAAATGAGTTAAATAGTGCAGGTATAAATCCTGATGATTTTGGTAAGGGTTATATAGATAATTGCAAGGGAATTATAGATTCTTTACAACATTCAAATGAATTAAAGGATATTTATGCTCAAGAAACAAGATTAGGTCAAATGAAAGACTCATTTATTATAGCTCTTGATAAAAAGAAATATGAAATGAGTAAACCTAAAGATGATAATACAAAGTCAGATGAACCTGTTATTATTAAACCAAGAAAAATAGTAAGAACTGATATGCTTATGAATCGCTCTTATGAAATCAATTCCAAAGAAGATATTGATAAGTATATTGAAGAGTTAAGAAATAAATTAATGAAAGAATTAGAGGAAAATAACAACTTAACAATTAAATAGTGAAGGGAGCAAATATGGATAAGAATGTATTGAAAAAGTTTGCAATAGAGTCAAGGCAAGAATTAATGGAAAAAGTTGCAAATAAAATAAATAGATATTTCGTTGATGAAGAATTTAATGTCAATCAAAATGGAGAGGTATATGTTTTAGTTAATGATAAACATACTTTAAGACTTACTAAAAGTGAATATGAAAATAGACAACTTTTAGTAAAAAGAATAAAAGAAATAACATTAGAACAAGTTATAGAAGAAGCTGCATATACTTGGTTTAATAGAATTATTGCAATTAGATATATGGAAATACATGATTATCTCCCTCTAACTAAAGACAATCAATCATTAGGAGTAAGAGTATTATCTTCAAAAGATAATACTCCCGATCCTGAAATTATGAAAATATCTAACCTTATAAATCCTGATTTAGATATAGAATTTAATAAAGAATATTATGGAACAATTCAGGACAATAATAAAAGATTTGAGTATATTTTGTTATTAGTATGCAAGAAACTTGGCAAAGTTATACCACAGGTATTTGACGGAGTAACAGACTATATAGATATTCTTATTCCAGATAATTTATTAAATGATTCAGGTTATGTTACAAAATTATTAAATGACGTTGCAGAAGAAGATTATGATGAAGTAGAGATAATAGGTTGGTTATACCAATTTTATAATACTGAAAATAATAATCTTGTTTATGATGGAAATATGTCTAAAAATAGAATCCCAAAAGAACTAGTACCAGCTGCTACTCAAATTTTTACACCTAATTGGGTAGTTAGATACATGATAGAAAATACTTTGATGTTAAAGTTACAAAGTGAATTTGGAAAAGTTGAAAATATTTTTGAATATAGTTTAAACCTAAAATGTCAAAAACAAAATCAAAAAATCGAAAGTATTAGTTTTCTTGATCCATGCTGTGGAAGTGGTCATATATTAGTATATGCTTTTCAAGTGTTTTATAAATATTACGAAAAATTAGGTTATAAAAAAGAAGAAATTCCAAGTATAATACTTAATAATAACATTTATGGATTAGAAATTGATGAAAGGGCGGCACAATTATCTATATTAGCATTATTACTGAAAGCAAGAGAATATGATAAAAAATTATTTTCAAAAAATATAAACTTAAACATCTTTGACATTAAGGAAACCAACAATATTACAGATAATGAAATAAGTTTCCTTACAGATGAAGGAAAAAATGTGGCAGTTGAATTAGTAAATTGTTATTTAGATGCAAAAGAATATGGTTCGCTTATAAAAACATCACCAAAAGATTATAATATCTTAAAAAATGAAATAATTAATACAAATAGTATTTTTATGATTGATTTAAAAAATAAGCTTATTCCTATAATACAACAAGATGAAGTATTAAATAAAAAATTTGATGTAATTGTTACTAATCCTCCTTACTTAAATTCGTCAAGGTTTAGCACAAAATTAAATGAATATATGAGCAAAAATTATGATATTTCTAAATCAGATTTATCAATGGCGATATTAGAAAAATCAATAAAAGATTTTTGCAATCAAAATGGTTTAATTTCCTTTGTTACAACAACTTCTTGGATGTATTTAAAAAATTTTGACAAGATAAGAAAATATCTTTTAGATAATATATCGATAACATCTTTGGTTGATTTTGGAACTGAATTATTTGATGGAAAAGTAGGACATAATCCAATTGTTTCATGGACTATGCAAAAAAATATGGATTTTAATGATTTTATTGCAATTAAACTTTCAGAATTTTGCTATTCTAGACGCAATGAAAAAAGAAAAGAATTTTTTAATGAAGAAAATAGATTTTTCATTAATCAAAAAGATATATTAAAAATATCAGGATATCCACTTGCATATTGGATAGATAATCAAATGATAGAAGATATAAAAATAGGCTTTTCAATAGAAAAAATAAGCGATTTTACAGGTGGACAACATAAAACAGCAGATAATGATAAATATCTTAGATTCTTTTGGGAAATTGAGAATACAAAATTTGGGGAAGGGAAAAAGTGGATTTATTATGCAAAAGGTGGCGAATACAGAAAATATTATGGAAATTTAGAATATGTTGTTGATTGGTCACCAGAAGCATTATATTTCTATAAAAATAATAAGACTTCGAATTTAATAGATGAACATTATTGGTATAAAGAGGGAATTACATTTACAAAAATTACAAGTAAAGGTTCAAGTTTTAGATATTTGCCACCAATAGGAGTTTTTGACATGGGGGGACCATCACTAATTGAGGTTAAGGACTTGTACTATTGCCTTGGACTACTAAATAGTAAAATTGCTGATGATTTTTTTAGGATGATAAATCCAACTATAAATTTACAAAATAAAGATGTAAAGGCTTTTCCTATACTTATGCCATCAGAAGAAAGTGAAAAGTTAGAGATTGAGAATATAGTGAAAAAATGTATAGATATATCCAAAGAAGATTGGGATTCATTTGAAAATAGTTGGGATTTTAAACTACACCCACTAGTTAAGAATATAAAAAATAATATAAATGAAAAAGGTAATAATAAAATAAAAGATTGTTATGAAATATGGAGTAATCAATGTAATGTAAGATTCGAGCAAATGAAACATTATGAAAGAATACTGAATGAAAAATTTAAAAGAATTTATAAATTAAATCATATTTCAAATGAGATTGAAGATAAAGATATTACAATAAGGAAAGCCGACAGAGAAAGAGAAATTAAGTCATTAATAAGTTATGCAGTAGGTTGTATGTTTGGTAGATATTCTTTAAATAAAGAAGGCTTGGTATATGCAGGAGGAAAATTTGAAGATACATTTGAAAAATATAAAAGACAAAATTTAGTCGATGAAAAAGGACAACCATTACCAGGTAATAATGGTGGTTGGGCAGGAATAAGTTTAGCAGAATACAAGTACATTAGTGATGAAGGAAAAGAAATTGAACTTTCATATAGTCCTGATATAGATAATATTATTCCTTTAACAGAAGAAAACTACTTTGGAGATGACATAGTTGCAAGATTTAGAAAATTTATAGAAGTAGTTTATGGAAAAGAAACATTATATGAAAATCTTGATTTTATTGCTGAAACATTAGGCAAAAGAAATGGAGAAAATAGCGAAGAAACAATTAGAAGATATTTTATAAATGACTTTTATAATGACCATGTGAAAATGTATCAAAAAAGACCTATATATTGGTTATTTGATAGTGGTAAGCAAAATGGATTTAAGTGCTTAATCTATATGCACAGGTATAATGAAGGGCTTGTTTCTAAAATTAGATTAGATTATTTACATAGAATGCAAAATACTTATGAAAAAGAATTAAAGGAAATTACAGGTAAATTAAATAATGATGATGATTTAACAAGCAAGAGAGAATTATCTAAACGACAAGCCGATATTAGTGCAAAATTGCAAGAAACAAATGAATATGATGAAAAAATAGCACATATTGCAGATCAAAAAATAAAAATTGATTTAGATGATGGCGTTGTAGTTAATTATGCAAAATTTAGTGTTAAAAATCCAAAAACAGGAAAAGATGAAAGTATATTAGCAAAAATAAAGTAAGGAATGATTTATATGGATGAAAATAAAGAAACAGATAATACAAAAGAAAACTATATTACCTTAATTGATATAGCAAAAACAGAATATGATAATTTTTTTAAAAGAAGTCAAACATTAGATACTAAAGTTGAGATAATAATGGCAGTAATAATTGCTATTTCTACATATTCTTTAAATATTGATGAACTAAAAAATATATTACAAAATATGAATATTATTAATTATACAAGATTGTTATTGTATGTGACATTATTTGGTTGTTGTATTGCAATTTTGACTTTGACAGCTTGTATCCTTATGTCAAAAAGAACGGCATTTCTTCCATTTTCACTTTTTGAAGATAATACTTTAAAAGAAACCAAACCTAACGAATTAAAAAAAGTTGTTTTACTGACTTCATATAAGAAAACACTAGAAAAAAATGATATTGTATTAAAAAAGAAAAATAATAAATTTAATGCAATTTGTATTCTAAGTATTATAGAAATTGGAATAATATTTATTTTAAAAATAATAAAAATTTTTATTTAATATGAAAGGTAGGTAAAATAATGAAAGATGAAACAAATAACAATAATGAACAAGAAGATTTAGTTGCTAAAGCGGAACCAAGAATAGAAAAATATTCTGGAAAAGAAGATTCAAATAAAGAAACAAGGAATAAGTAGGAGGCTATCATGTTTGAAGAAGTAAAAGAATTATTAATTTCAATTCTTAATTCAAGTTTTTCGGCTACAGCTGAAAAGAGTAGGAATAGAAAGATAATCTTTTGGTATGATGAAAAAAAAGATTATGAAGAATTAATTGATGAATTAGAATTAGAAGATACTGAAATAATTAAATATGATAATAATAGTTTATGGATTAGGTATCATATTGAAAAAGAAGAATTAAATAAGAATATAGTTATATATCTTCCTTTTGATAGACAAGAAAACTTTAATAATAATTTACTTGATATAGATTTAGCTAATAAAGACTTGTTATTCAATCCTGACTCAACTACAATGAGATTAAAAAATCTTGGATTAAGTGATGATTGCAGAGCTGTCATTAAAAAGTATGATAGATTCTTTAATAATAAAACAAGAGAAAGCGAATTTAGAGAATTTGATATAGAAAAAGATAACGATAATATTGATTATATCGTGACTAGCATACTTTTAGGAATTAAATCTATAAATATTGATGATATAATAAAGAATATTATTAGAGTTTATTATGACGATAAGAAGAAATATGAGGCTTTGTTTAAGTTTGGAAATGAAGAATTTATATTGAAGTTAATAAATAGTTATTTTGGTTGTAAAATAACTTCTTCTGAAGATATGGAATATGTATTTAAGTCTTTAGTATTTACATATTTTGCAGCAAGTATCTCCGATTTGAACGAATTAAATAGATATGGAAAGTATTTATTATCAAGTAGAGTAACAAATAGCCAAGTGTTTGTAAATAGCTTAATGCGAGATAAATCTACAAAAAAATATTTTGAACTAATTTCAAATGATGTATCCAAAGAATTTGGAATAAAAGAATTAATTAGTACAATAGAACTTGAAGATTATAAAAGTGCAGATGCTTTTAGTGTAATAGATAATAATATTATATTATATCTAATAGACCAATTATTTAATAGCATAAATGAATTTGATAAATACAACGAATTGATTACATTAAGGGAAGGTAAATATTGGTACGAAAAATTTTATAATGAATACAATTTCTTAAAAGTAGTATGCCGATACTTTGAAGTGGTGAATAGAGTTCAAAACTTAATTAAAACATTAGAAATAGAGAAATTTGTTGAATTATATACAAATGAGTTATATTTTGTGGATACATTATATAGAAAGATGTATTACTACTTTGATAATATAAGTGATAAAGATAATTTTATGAACTTAAAAAATAAAGTAGAGAATAACTACATAAATACATATATGCTTGAATTATCACTTAAATGGAGTAATACAATAGAAAACTTAAATAGATATGATTCTAATAAGTTAATAATGCAAAACAAATTCTTTGATAAGTATATAAAAACACAAGCTGAAAGTTCAAGAAATGGAAGAACAATAGTTATTATATCAGATGCTTTCAGGTATGAATGTGCAAAAGAATTAAATGAAAAACTTAAAGTATTTGGTTCTAAATCAGAAATAAAATATATGTTAGGTTTAGTTCCGTCATATACACAACTCGGAATGGCATCTTTGCTACCTAATAAGCAATTATCAAGAGATCCAAACTATAAAGATAAAGGTAGTGATAGTATATTTGTTGATGATATGAGCTCTGTTGGAATAGAGAATAGAGAAAAAATACTTATAAAGGCTGTACCAGAAGGATTTGCTATTCAATATGATGACTTAATGTCAATGACAAAGTCAGAATGGAAGAAAATCTTTTCAGGAAAGAAAGTTGTATATATATATCATGACGTTGTTGATAATGCAGGAGAACATGATGAAAATAATGTATTTGAAGCTTGCGAAAAAGCAATAAAACAACTAGAAGGATTAGTAAGAGATTTACATACTACTTTTAGTGGTGTAAATTGTTATATTACAGCAGATCATGGGTTCTTCTATAAAAGAGGAAAAGTAGAAGAATATCAGAAAACAAGTAAAGATGTAAATGCTACAAAACAAAAAATAAGATATTCGTATACTGATAAAAAATCAGAAGAAGAAGGTATTATTTCCATAAATCTTGATTATATATTTGGAGAAAATAGTGGATATGTAAATATTCCTAAAGGACACAATGTATTTTCAAGACAAGGTGGTGGAATAAACTACGTACATGGGGGGATTTTACCACAAGAGATAATTATTCCTGTAATAGATTTCAAATCTACTAGAACATCTGAAGAAACTAAAAAGGTAAGTATTACTTATAGTGGCTTATCTACTAAAATTACTAATGCTATTACATATCTTGAATTTCTACAAGATAATAAAGTAGATGAGAACAATCTTGAATGCAGATATTTGTTGCATTTTGAAGATGAAAATGGTAATAGAGTTTCAGATGAATGTACTATAGTTGCAAATTATACAAATACTGAAGTTAAAGATAGATTTTTCAAAGAAAAATTTGTATTTAAAAATATAGATTACGATAAAGAAAAGAACTATTATCTTGTAATCAGTGATGAAGAAACAGGAATAGAAAAACAGAGAATAAGATTTATTATAGATATTGCTATTATAAATAACTTTGGATTTTAAGGAGTGTACTTATAATGGAAGAATTGAATGAAAAATTAAATAAATATTTTGCAGGTAAAGTAGTAAGAAAAGACCTTACGAAAAAAATAAAAGAAGGAGCAAATGTACCTGTATATGTGCTTGAATATCTTTTAGGTATGTATTGTGCAACGGCTGATGAACAAGCAATTAATGATGGAGTAAGTACGGTAAAGAGAATATTAGCAGATAATTTTGTTAGACCTGATGAGGCTGAAAAGATAAAATCTAAAATTAAGGAACAAGGAATATATACAATAATTGATAAAGTAACTGTAAGATTAAATGAAAGACAAGATATATATCAAGCAGAATTTTCAAACTTAGGAATTAAAGATGCTTATATATCTGAAGATATAGTAAAGAAATATGAAAAACTACTTGTTGGTGGTATATGGTGCATTGTAAAAGTAAGTTATACATTTGATGATGTAGAAAAACACAAAATACCATTTACCGCATCAAGTTTAGATCCTATTCAATTGCCTAATATGGATTTAGAAGGATTATTTGAAGGAAGAAAGAACTTTACTAAAGAAGAGTGGATGGATGTTTTAATTCGTTCTATGGGTATTGAGCCATCACAATTAACAGATATACAAAAATGGCATTTTATAGAAAGAGCTGTACCTTTAGTTGAAAACAATTATAATCTATGTGAATTAGGTCCTAGAGGGACTGGAAAATCACATATATATAAAGAAATATCTCCTAACAGCATATTAGTATCAGGTGGACAAACTACGGTTGCAAACTTATTCTATAACATGGGACAAAAGAAAATAGGATTAGTTGGAATGTGGGATTGTGTTGCATTTGATGAAGTTGCTGGAATAACATTTAAAGATAAAGATGGGATTCAAATAATGAAAGACTATATGGCATCAGGCTCATTTGCAAGAGGAAAAGAAGAAAAAAATGCTAATGCATCTATGGTATTTGTAGGAAATATTAATCAGAGTGTAGAAGTATTATTAAAAACATCGAATTTATTTGAACCATTTCCAAAAGAAATGGCAAATGATTCTGCTTTCTTTGATAGAATGCATTTCTATTTGCCAGGTTGGGAAATACCAAAAATGAGACCTGAACTAATAACAGATGAATATGGATTTATTACTGATTATTTATCTGAATATTTTAGAGAAATGAGAAAAAGAACATTTTCAGACTCATTAGACAAATATTTCAAATTAGGTAATAACCTAAATCAAAGAGATGTTATTGCAGTTAGAAAGACAGTATCAGGTTTAGTTAAATTATTATATCCAAATGGAGAATATAGCAAAGAAGAATTAGAAGAAATCCTGGCTTATGCTTTAGTAGGAAGAAGAAGAGTAAAAGAGCAATTAAAGAAAATAGGTGGAATGGAATTTTATGATGTTCATTTCTCATATATAGATTTAGAAACAATGGACGAGAAGTTTATATCAGTACCTGAATGTGGAGGAGGAAAACTTATTCCTGAAGGAATGCTAAAGGCAGGACATACATATTTTATAGGTCGTGGAAATTCAGGAATGATAGGAGTATATAAAATAGAAGTTGAATCTCCTAATGGGCATGGCAAATTCCAAATATCAGGAATAGGAACTGATAGAGAAACAAAAGAGGCATTAAATACTGCATTTAATTATTTCAAAGCAAATAGAAAAAATATAAGTGCAAGTATTCAAGTTGATGATGTTGATTATTTATTACACATTGAAGACCTACAAGGAGTTGGAGCTTCAAAAGATGTGTCTTTGGCATCATTTGTTGCAATGTGTAGCAGTAGCTTAAAGAAACCAATGCAAGGCAGTTTGGTAATATTGGGCAGTATGAGTATAGGTGGAACTATTGGAAAAGTAGAAGAACTTGCTAATACACTACAAGTATGTTTTGATGCAGGGGCTAAAAAGATTTTACTTCCAATGTCATCTGCAAGTGATATTTCATCAGTTCCTAGCGACTTATTCTCAAAATTTAATATATCATTTTATAATGATCCGGAAGATGCAGTATTCAAAGCATTAGGAATTGAATAAAAATGTTATATTTAATATAGGAGATGATGTAATGAGTAATAATTCTATAAATTACGATGAATACATTAAAAAGTTTCATGAATTTAGTTTTATTAAATCTGAAAGTGAAAAGATTGAAAAATGTTCTAAACTATTTGAAGAAAGTTCAAATGTTCAAGAACCAACAGGAAATGAAAAATATATTTATTATTATAGTTTAGCAGAACTATATTACTATGAATCTAAAAAGGAATCTCAAAAAAATAATATTTCAAATGGAATACTGTTTAATGTTAATACAATTTTAGAAGAAAAAAATAACGATTTTTTAAGAAGAATAATTAAATATAAAGAAACATCTTTAGAATATTATAAAAAGTGTTTAGTTTTTGTAGAAAGTTCAAATACAAAAGATAATTATGACAGAATTACCGAAGGAATTCGAATTTTATCACAAGAATTAAGTATTATGTATTATATAATTGATGATGAAGAAAAATTCTTTCTATATGGAAATGAAGCAGTTAAATTTAATTCGCTAAATTCAATTTATATTTTTCTTAAACACTATTGTGATAAACAAGATTATGAAAATGCTTCCATATATTATAATTTAATGCATAACTATAAGTCAGGAAGACTTAATAATCCTTACCAAGACACCATGTTAAAGGTAAGAAGTTATCCAATTTATTTTAAGTTTTTATATGATTCAGGTATGTATGAAGATGCATTAAATGTTGCAAGAGAATTCAAAAAATATGTTATAACTAATGAATTAATTGAAAATAAACTTGAAATAACAAGACCGACAAATGAAAAAATTGAAAAGTGCGAATTATTGGTTAATAAGTCAAAAGAAAAATATTGTAATGAAGATATATTGTTAAAATATTTTGACAAAGAAGTAGTTGAATTGATGAGTGATGATAATAAAATATATATTTTAACTTCGCTAAATATATATGAATATATGAAATCAACTCAAATTACAATGGATTACAGTGCAACTTTGATGCCAATATTAAAAGTAATTGAAAATATCATGTTTGAAATAATGGCGAAAAAATATCATAATTTTATTATGAAAAGATATGAGAAAAAACAAGTTAATCCAAGAGATATAAAATTTTTTATAGATCAAAAGAATAATACTTTTATTGAAAATATTGAACAACTTGAATTAGGTTCAGCTTTACATTTAATTGGATATAGGTACTATGTAACTGATGAGTTAATTATTAGAAAATGCTTTATAGATTTTTGTAATGAAAACAATTTGAAAAATTCTAGAGAAGTTGTTAGAGAACTCTATAAAGAACTAGATGAATTAAGAAATAAAAGAAACCATGTTGCACACAAAAACAGAGTATATGAGGAAAGTGTTCAAGAATGCTATGATATATTACTAAACAATATTAAGTTTATTAGTTTCTTATATACTAATTTTAGATTTGTTTTTGAAAGTAGTTCTGCAGAAAATAATACTACAGAATAGAGGAGGATATTATGGGATTATTTAGTAGTTCAAGTATAGTTAAAGAAATATTATATGATATAATCAATAAGTATAAATCTATTCTTTAAAAAAGGAGGTATTGTATGTTTGGCAAATATAATAGTTTATGGATTTCTATGGCGAGTAAGAAACAATTAAGAAAAGCAATTGATGAAGTTTATGAAGAAATGTGTAAATATGAAATGTCGTCATCAAAATACAATAGACTATCTCGATTACATGATAAATTGGTTACAGCGTGGTCAACTAATCCGAAAGGCAATTTGCCAAGACACCAACATGGATGGTATCTGCGTGAAGATGATGATGAATAATGTAACTAGTTTTAATAGCATAAAAAGTAAGTTATCAAGATACACAATATTTTGATTTATTCGGAACAAATTAAGGGGCAGATAAAAATCTGTCCCTTAAATATTTATAAGATATATTTGTTGTAGATACCACTCTTTGAAATGCAGTGTAAGAATATGAGTCGCATTGCAATTAGATTATTCCATCATCGCAAATTCAATGATTTGCTACGGTCTAAAAGTATATGCTGCAAACATAAACGAAATCCACCAAGAATCGAGCAAAGCCCATTTAGTATCTACAACAATAAATTATATCATGAATGTCAAGAAAAAGGTAAAAAGTGTAATTAAGTGGAAACAAAAATTATTCTAAACTTTCAATATATTCAACAATATAATCGAAAAAGTCAGGTAAATTCATATTTTTAATATTATTATCTCTAAAAATAGAGTGTCTTAAAGTAGGCGAAATATTGGCATCAATATTATCTTTTACTTTATAGACACTCTTTCTTATTGTATCTAAACTAACATCTTCTAATTTACTTACAGTATAGAAAGCATTATATAAATATCCAAATAATAAATATTTGCTATTATTAGCAGTTAATATTTCAAGACAATCTCTGAATTGTCTTGTTACAGGAGATGATAAGTCTAATTTTAATTCATAAATTAAATTATATATATTCTCGTTATGAGAGAAAATTTGTGCTTCAGACATTTCTTTGAATGAGGCAGAAAGTATATCACTTGGTACTTTGCAAGGAAAAAATCTTGCAGGTATTTTTGTTTGAGCGAAATCATATTTATCTTTTTTGTTTTTATAAGTTAAAATGATTTTACATTCATTGTTGTTTTTCTTCTGAAATTCAGTCAAAAATTCCATAATTTCTTGTTTCTTAAAAGTTGTATCAATTAGAAACACATCAGGTTTTACTGAACTATATATTTCATTTAATGTTTTAATATCATCAACATAAGCACTATCTATTGAGTAAATATGATTATCTTGTAGCATTGAGATCATATTAGTTGATTTTGGTTGATGACTAACGCTATCAAAAGCAACAAATACTAACTTCATTTTAATTCCTCACTCAATTCAATCCTACTAATATCATAGAACTTGCCATAATTATAGCACGAAAGGTGCTTGAAATCAATAAAAAGGTAAAAAAGTGGAGATAAACGGAAAGAATAGGAAAGAAATTTTCAATTTGCCGAAGTGCCACCTATATACCACCCAAGTGCCTACTTTCTCCATAAATAAAAAATCGTATTATAATTTGCAACAAGTAAAGAAAATGTTATATGAAAGCACTTATTTACTATATGAAAATTAAAAATACAAATTTCATAAAGTTTTTTGAGCTTTTCGCAAAGTTCGACAAGTTTCGCACAAAAAAGGTGCTATTATGTTGGTATACATAAGATAATCCATTGATTTACAAATGATGTAATAACTTTTTGGGAGGGATAAAATGGATTGTTTATATCTAAATAAAAACTAAAGAACATACTAATGTATTAAATTTTTATATATTAGTGTGTTCTTTTGTTGTATAGAAATCCTAGTAATACACTCGCTTGTATCTTAATTTACCTAAAGAAAAATTAAGTGAATATATAAGTTTTGATGCAGAGGATAGCTCTGCTTTGGAGGGTGTATTATGGAAAATAGGGTATTATCTTTCTGTATAATCTTATATATTGTTATATTTTATAGAATTGTATTAGAGTCATTAGGCATACTTGTGTCTAGTGACTTTATTTTTTCATTCTATATATTTGTCTACTTGAATGGACAAGCTAGTTTATTTCATTGCCGTTCGCCTCCAATTAGCACGAATTTTTTTAGAGATTCGTGTTGATTGGAGGTTTTTTATATGGACGAGAATCCAAAAAGAATAAAGAAGAAGAATGATCCTTATACAATAAAAAAAGTAGGGAACGAATACATAATTAGTTTCAAAGATGCTTTAGGAATATTGCAGGAAATTAAAGTGACAAAAGAGGTATATGCAATATTTGATAAATCTGAATTACAAGATAAAAGAGAAATGAATGAATTTGATAGACATATAGAACATTCAGAGATTTATGAAGACAATTTAGTAATACGAGCTAAAGAGAAGACAATTAGCATGGAAGATGAATTTATACAAAAGGCAACTTTTGAAGAACTAAAAAGAGCCATAGAAATGCTACCAGAAATTCAAAAGCGAAGAATTAAAAAATATTACTTTGATGATAAAGATGAATATGAGATTGCAAAAGAAGAATTTATTTCTGTGAAGAATGTCAGTGTAACATTGAAAAGTGCAAGAGAAAATTTGAAAAAAATTTTAAAAAAATTGATTTAAAGGGGGTAACATTTTGCATTTAAGTGAGGAAACAAGTGAAAGGGTACTAATCTTTTCAAAATTATGGACAAGCACATTGAAAATTAAATAGGCAGTTAGACAACAAAGCAAATATTACATTCTAGGTGGGTTGGCAACTATTTAGATTATCTACAAGTGTGGTACTTGTACGAGAAAGTAATATATGAAACTTTTGTATAGTCATAGTTCGAGCGTTGAAGTTATATAGATAGTCCATTATTTATATAATGAGCCGTCCCAAGCAATGAGTACAAGTCGGTGTTCCGATTGGTGAAATTCCAATGTGCTAGTAACATAAAAGCAGTCTAACGAAGTGAGAAACGATAGAATAAAAAAATTTTTTAGGGCTATCTTTAATGGTAGCCCTGAAATAAATGGAGGAATAAAAAATGTTAGATATTATTTCAATGGCTACATTAATAATAGTGTTTAGTTCGTTCGCAGTATTTATGATGTTAATTATAATTGGTGGAAATATGAATAAATCTGAAGAAGAACAGAGATATGAAGATGAAGAGCAAATTAAATATTTAAGTGAATATGCTGAAAAGCATAAAAAGAATAAATAATTATTACAAGAGCCTGTTATCGTACAAGCTCTTGTTTTTATGAAAGGAAGAGATTAGTAATGATAAGAAAAAAATATAGAATAAAAATAAAAATGATTAAAGAAGTTGTAATGGATCATGAGCAAGAAAGTAAGGAGAAAGCAAAAGAAGATGTAAAGAAAATTATTGAAAATTCTACTAATGATAATCTTAATAAAATATTTAATTCAAAACCTGATTTTATTTATAAAGTTGAAATTATATAAATAGGAGGAAATGAATATGGAAGAAAGATTATTATTTTCAGTTCACGAAGTAGCTAAAATTTTGCATTCTAGTCCATCTTATATATATAAATTAATTGATAAAGGATATTTACCATCAATAAAATTAAATAGTACAAAAATATTAAAAGAATCTTTAATTCAATTTCTAAAAGAAAATGAAGGAAAAGATTTATCAAAAATAATGAAATAACAATAGGTCTTTATGGGTTCAGTAAATATAAGGAAGAGAGGTAAATATTATCAATATCAATTTGAAGTTGCTCCCATTGCAGGAAAAAGAAAACAAGTAACAAAATCAGGTTTCAAAACAAAAGCTGAAGCTCAAGAGGAAGGTACAAAAGCATATAACGAATATATAACCACAGGATTAAATTTTAAGGAAAGTGAAATATCATATAGCGATTATTTAGATTTTTGGCTTGAAAAATATTGCAAAGTTAATTTAAGGTATTCAACAATTCAAACATATAAAGCAATAATTGAAAACTTCCTAAAGCCTGATTTAGGAAAGTACAGATTATCCGCAATTACAAGTGTAAAATTAAATTCCTATATGTCTGAATTATGTATGAAAACAGATTATGCAAAAACTTATTACTCAAAGATATTAAAGGTATTAAAAGGAACTTTCAGAGATGCTTGTGATTTGTTTGGATTTTTGAGATACAATCCTACAATTACATTGAGATTACCGAGAATAGAAGAAGATAAAAAAGAAGTAAATCATATATATACTCAAGAAGAAATTGATACAATCTTAAATAGATTTAGTTATGATGAAACATTCACATGTGCATTTCTTACAGCTTGTTATACAGGTATGAGAACAGGAGAAGTATGTGCATTAACATGGGATGATATTGATTTAGAAAATGCAATAATTCATATAAAACATAATGTATATGATAAACCTGCTGATGAAAAAGGGCGATGGTTTATTGGAAAAACAAAAACAATTTCAGGTATTAGAGATGTTCATATTTGTAATACACTATTATATGCGTTAAAGAATTATAAGAAAAAACAATCTGAATACAAAAATACTTTCAAAAATCAATATAAAACATATCACAAAGAAGAAGTAAGGAATGAATATGGAAAAGTTGTTGAATATAGAATAGTAGAAGATAAAGGAAATGTAATATCATTAAATAATATGAATTTAGTTTTTGTAAAGAATAACGGAGTATACGTAGGAACTGATATTACAAGGTATCCATTCAAAATAATACATGATGAACTAAATATAAAAAAATGTAGATTTTATGATTTAAGAGGTAGTTATGCAACTAAAATATTAAATTCAGGAGTTGAAATAAGAGATGTTGCAGATATGCTTGGACATAAAAATATTGAAACAACTGAAAATTATTACATAACAAGTCTTGATGAAAACAGAAATAAAGCAAGTAAAAAATTTGATAAAATTATAAATTCAGATATAATAAATATGATTTCATCATATAGATAAAAAATATTCCTCTTTTTTATTTATCATTAAAAAACTCCTTTTATTTTATAATAATATTTACTTTATACATAAAATAATGTATAATTTTTATAGTTATACATTTGATAGAAAACAAGGAAAATGGTATAAAGTATATAGTAGATAATGATGTTGACAGTGTCAACGATTTGTCAACGGAAAATAAAATTTAATTAAAACAATAAGAACAATAAAAACAATAAGAACAATAAGAATTTTGCCGAATTTATGCCAAATACAATAAGAACAATAAAAACAATAAGAACGATAAGAACTGATGGTTTTTGCCCATGTGGTTCGGGAAAAAAGTATAAAAATTGTTGTGGAAAGTAGCTTAAAATAAGGGAAAAGATGAATTTGAAAAAGGGAACAAATTTGTTGTTTGTCAACCAATAAATAAAAATGTGGACGAAATTCATTGAAATTAAAGGATGTCAGCAAAATAAAATTTGTTGACATCTTTTATTGAAGGGGATGAAAAGAATGATGGAGTTAAATAATTTATTAAAATCATTAGATATTGATAAAGATTATCACGACAAAATTTTTGGCAATATGATATTTGAAAATTTATATACAAAAGTAGATTTAAATAAGTATGCTGCTATAAAAAATAAAATTTATTGGATGAGCTTATTGATATATAGAATATCTATGACAAACTATTTAAAATCGATTAACAAGAATATTGATTTTGAAAATAAATTTATTAATATCGAAAAAAACAATCTAATAGTTTTTCATTTATCGCTAAACATTACAAGTGAAATTTGTAAACAATTTAGTAATGGTGAAATATATCCATCATATATTTCAATGTTATGTAGGCAAATAATAGAACAAATATGTTTTATTAAAGAAGTTAAGAATGAAAATATAAATTTACAACTTATAGTAGAATCTGCTTTAGAATCGTACAATAAACAATTAGGAGCAAAAAGCTTAAATATACAAGAATTGAATGATAATAATAAAGGATTACTGAAAGTTTTTAAAGATAAAAAATCATATGGAAAACTTGCCAAAAAATATAAATATGGGTATATGTATAATTTCTTTTCTGGAGATATTCATTTATTATCACAAATTGATAAATTAATACCATTTAATACCAATCATTCAACGCAGTATTATGATATATATTTTAATTGTATTTTAACTTTGTTAAAGGATTATTTCTTGCTCATAAATGATTATAATACTGAAGTAAAAGTAGATGTGACAAAATTAAATCAAATTAATTTTATAGAAATAAAAGATAGTTAATTAGATGGATTAATCAACTATCTTTTATTTTTTATTAGATTGAATTGAAATAATAGTGATTAAAGAAAGGATAAGTGACAATAATGATCAATATTAGAAAAAGGGGTAAAGTGTATCAATATTGCTTTGAAGCAGGAAAGGTAAATGGAAAAAGAAAACAAATAACTAAATCAGGTTTTAAAACTAAAAATGAGGCATATATAGCTGGACAAAAAGCATACGATGAATTTATAAATGGAATAACTAATGTAGAGTGTAATATGTTATATGGAGATTATTTAGACTATTGGATGAAAGAATATTTTGAAATAAACTATAAATATTCTACTGCAAGGAGATATAAAGAATCTTTTAGGAATATTAAAAAGGAATTAGGTAATTATAAGTTATCAATTTTAACACCATATATTCTAAATCAGGCGTTATTAAAGCTATATCAAACATCTAGTACAAGGGATGCATTAAGAAATTATCAAAAAGTTATTAAGAGTTCGTTGAGGGATGCAACTTACTATTTTGGATTTATTGAGAATAATCCGGCTGGTGATTTGGAGATACCTAGAGTATTATCATTTGAACTAAAAAAAACAATATAGGTCACATCTATACTGAAGAAGAAATAGAAATAATTTTGGGCAGATTTAAGAATAACAAAGTTTTTGTATGTGCATTTTTAACTGCTTGCTATACGGGAATGAGAACTGGTGAAGTATTTGCTTTAACTTGGGATGATATTGATTTAGAAAATAGAATAATAAAAATTAATAAGACCGTTTACGCAAAAGATAAAGAAGAAAATGGCAGATGGTATTTAGGTACGACAAAAACAATAGGCAGTAGTAGAGAAGTTTATATTTGTGATACTCTATATTCAGTATTATCTAATTATAAAAATCTGCAAGTTAAATATAAAAAAGAATATTGCAAAAAGTATAAAAGATATACCTTAAAAGAAATAAAAAATAAATATGGTAAGTCAGTAGAATATAAAGTTATAGAAAGTCAATCTAGAAATAATAAAATTCAAATGGTATTTACTAGGAAAGATGGAACTTATTCAGGAACAGATATTATTAGATATCCATTTAGAATAATTCATCATGAATTAGGAATTCAATGCAGATTTTATGATTTAAGAGGAAATTTTGCTACTATTTGTTTAAGAAATGGTTGTGAGATAAAAGATATTGCAGAAATATTAGGGCATAAAAGAATAGAAACAACTCAAAAATATTATATATTAAGTTTAAAAGAAAATAAGAAAAAAGTTACTAAAGTTTTTGAAGAAAATATTAGTCTAAATGATGTTTAAAAAGGGAAAATATGCTATAATAAAAGCAAAAAAATTACATATTAAAGGAGGGTAGAAATGAGTTTAAAAGAAGTTTTAATAGATATAATTATTCCGCTAATTTCAGGTTTTATTGGAGGCAGTATTGGTAGCGTTGTAATTATAAAGAATAAATATAGCAGTATTGGAACTATAAAAAAAGATAATAGAAAAGTTAATAACAAAAATGCACTATATAATAATATAGGAGAAGTTTATAATGGGGATAGAAATAGATAATAGAAAAATTAATAATTCAAATGCAACATATCAAAATATTGAAAAAGTAATTAACGGAGATGAAACAAACATATATAAAACTACAGTTTTTCAAATAAATATGAATAGAAGTTATGAACTTTTAACAAATAAAGTTAATTACAATGAGTTCTATAAGAAATATCTTAATAAATTTGATGAACTAGATAATTATGCTTATCATTTAACTTTTCCATATTTTAATGACAAGAAATATGAATTTACTAGTAAACCATTAATATTAGGAAAAAAAATAGTAAATTGGATATTTGGATTGAGTGACTTTCCTGATAAAGAATTAATAGAATTTTATCACAATTTAAAATTAGAGTTTGATTTAAGTGATGATAGTACAATTTGCAGACGCTGGAAAGCCAATTTTGCATATTTTCGTGGCGATTTAAAAAAAGCATCAAATGAATATGATAAATTGTTTGATTATGCTGTTAATCTTAATGATTTTCCAGAATGGTATTTAGATGATATTTGTATTGATGGCAGAAATATATTTCAGCAATATGAAAATACAATTAATAAGTTTACTTTTGACAATAAATACCAAAGAAAAATTGACGCAAATAAGCATAGGTTATCATATCCTGATGTGGATAGAATTAAATCTGAAATTTTTGACAGCTTATCAAAAACTATTTTTAGTAATAAAACAAAATCAAAATATACAACTATTTATGGAATCGGATTAGAAAATTGTTTCAAACAAATACAGCAACTTTTATATTTAACAGTTTTTTATGGATCAATAACACACATGAGGCTTATTAGAGAGTTAATATCTAATATAATGTATATGTATGCTGAAACATTTGAAGACGAAGAATTTTATAAATTAACGTTAAAGATGTTATTCCTAAGTGGTGAATTTAAAAAATACAGAAATTTGTATAATAAGATTAAATTAAAATATTGTTTTGTGAATAGTGAGGAATTTATAAATAGTTTAATCGAAGTTCGAAAATCTTTATTTAGATTTGAATTAGACAAAAATAACATATTTTTGTACGACATATATGGACGATATATTAATGATTTGTTATTTGATGAGTTAACAGCCGATATTTATTCGATTATTGATATAGATAAGGAATATCAAATAAATATAATTAGTGATGCTTTTAAGGCAATTGGAAATAATATATTAAGAAATAAAAAAATAAGTGAATTATTAGCTCTTCTTGCAATATATTTTAAAAAGGAATATTCAAGATTTTATATTGATTTTGGAAAAATAGTAAATGAAATTAGAGTAGAAGAATTATCTGAAAGTGATTTTAATTCTTTTAAATTTATAATAGATTCACTGATAAAAAATAAGGAACATATTAATTTTGACTTTTCAGACTGTATTATAAAAATAAAACAGCGAAAACCAAACATAAAAAAATATGATAAGTTATTTAATAATAAGGATAGTACAGAAAATATTTTATACAACGTTGAAATAAGAGATAATGAATTAGAAGCAATTAAAAGTATAGTTAATATTTATAGGCAAAGACATGAAGAAAGAGAAAGGAATCCTGGTGTTTTTGTCGAATATTGGAATGATTATAATATTGGTACAAGTATATTTAGTTCAGAAAGGTATAAAGATGAAAATAAAAACTTTATTTTAAATAAATATCTACCACTAGCTAAAGAGATAATAACTTCAAAAAATGAAATTTTATATGAAAAAATAAGACATATAAGATTGCTAGCACATTTATTGATGGTAGAAAAAGATGAAAAAATTGTAAATGATATTTACTTAATGATTCATAGCTCAATTGAAATCCCTAATCCACATAAATCGTTTGATTTTGAAAATATTCACCATAAAGATAAAAATGATTTAATTGTTAATGTAATGATGTGTGACGTTATTTTGAATAAAATAGAATATGATGAGGTATTAAATAGATATATTGAAATGGCAATAAATAATTATGATAACATTGAAGAAATACTTAATTGTGTTGAGATTATCAATGAGTATTTAAAACCAAAAACAAAGTCAATAATTGAGAAACAATATGTATTATTTAATATATGTTATAAAATAGATGATATTGACATTAGAAATAAGACAGTAATTTTAAGTGATATATTTATAGGAGTTGATAAATATCAAGATCAAATTTTTGATATATTAAAGCAACGAATAGAAAATATAACATTTGAGGAATGTAAAGGATATTTAAATTTGATTAGGAAACAAGAAAACAGAAATTTATTTAATGATATAATTAGCGCATTAAAAAATAATAGAAATTATTATATAAAGTACATTTCTAATAAATATTTATAGAAAATTATTTGCACATTTTATAAGATAAGAAAATATGATATACTTATATTAGTGAACGGATGTGGACAATGTCCACAAGAAGTCCACGTTAGAGAAATACTTATAGTACAGGTAATATAATAAATACAAATAATATAGATGTTACCTAGTCTGATAAACAAGGAAATACGAATAATACTATAAGTATAAATAATACTGATAATATGGGAACATCCACTACATGTGGTTCGGGGAAAAAATATAAGAATTGCTGTGGAAAGTAGCTTAAATAGAGAGTTGTACGGGAATTTTATAAAATGGAAATTTGTAAAACAAGTTCGTTTTGTCAACAAAAATATCAAAATGCGAACAAGAAATGCTGAAAATAAAGAAATGTAGACATAGAATATATGTTGACATTTCTTTTTTTTCTGTGTAAAAATATAGAGGAATGGAGGTAAAAATGGTAAATATTAGAAAACGTGGTAAAGTATATCAATATCAATTTGAAATAGCAAAAGTAGATGGAAAACGAAAATACATTAGCAAATCAGGATTCAAAACCAAAAATGAAGCATTAATGGCAGGAATGAAAGCTTATGATGAATATATATGAAGACAAATTTTGTGTATTTGAAGTATGGAATATTGAAAGATCAATTAGTAAAAACATAGAACTAGATAGATAAAAATACCTAGTTCTATGTTTTATAGCCAATTGTTGTCAGATAAAACTTGTTTTGTAATACTACTTAATTTTCCTAATTTATCTAGTTCTTTGATTTCTTCTTTACTATAAAATTTAGCATCTGCTAAGTCAGTTGCTGATTGTACTGAATTTTTATCATAATCTGCTGACCAGTAAATAATAATTCTATGTTCATCTGGCTTATTAATAATCTCATATGTTTTCAATTGTTTGATATTTGTGATTTCTAAACCTGTTTCTTCCATTATTTCTCTTTTTACAGTATCTTCCATTCTTTCAAATAATTCAACACCACCTCCAGGTGTAATTATCATTCCTTTATTGGGCTCTTTATTTCTAATTCCTAATAATAATTTGTTATTTGATTTTATCAGAACAGAGCAACCTACTCTTATATTATTCAAAATATCGCCTCCTTGTATAAAGAATATAATAAGAATTATATTTTTTCAATATATGTCAATGATTTGAGAAAATGTCCCGAAATTTTTTAAACATTAGCCCTAAAATTTAGTTTTTAGGGCTAAATTTTATGAAACATTTTCTAGTTCTTTTTGAAAATTTAGAACTTGTTTTTCAATAAACTTTTCAAAAGATTCCCTTTTAAACGGATGAGTCATCCTTGGTATATAAATTTTCTTTGGTTTAGTAGGTAGAACCTCATCAAAATTCTTTGTATCCAGCAATTAATCTATTTATCTGGCGAATACTCTTTAATCCTAATTTAATCCTTGCACGTTCTTTATTGCCATTAGTTTCAACTAATTTTTTGATAACATCATATTTTTGTTTTTCTTTCAATGTCAACACAACCTTTCTCATAAGTCCTCCCTTAAATTAAAATGATAATTATTATATCATTTTTGGAGAACAAAATTTTATTAGTTGGGACATTTTCTCATTTCTTTACTTAAGACATTATCACATTTCTTTCATACTAAATAGATAAATGATTCATCACCTCTTTACTTTTACTCGTAAATATGTTATAATATACGAGAAAAAGTAAAGAGGTGGCTATATATGGAAATAAAAAATTTTTTGAAAGAAAATCATGGATATATTACAACTTCAGAATTAATAAATATAGGGATTTCTAAACCAATGATTCCTAGTCTTATAGAGAAAAAAATAATAAGAAAAGTAGCACAAGGGATTTATATAGATTATAATACATTTGAAGATGAGTTTTATATATTACAAAAAAGGTTCTCTAATATTGTTTTTTCGTATAATACAGCTTGTTATTTGTGGGGATTGAGTGATAGAGCACCGTATAAAATGGAAGTAACAACATTAAGCCACAATAATATAAACGAGAATATTGATATTCATTATGTTAATGAAGAAAAATTTAATATTGGAATTACAACATTAACGAGTCCATGTGGAAATCCAATAATTATTTATAATCAAGAAAGATGTATATGTGATATTATAAAAAATAAAAATTCAGTGGATGCAGAATTATATAATAAGATTATAAAGAACTATTTCAAGCAAAAAAATAAAAATTTAGAAAGATTAGAAGAATATTCAAAGATATTTAATGTGGACGAAAAAGTCATAGATATTATGGAGGTGCTGATGTAAAATGAAATATATAGATTTATTTGAAAAGTCAAAACAAATTGCAAGAGATAATAATTTAACACAGTTAGAAGTATATCAAAGATTTATGTTTGAAAGAATATTAGAAAGGATATCAGTTTCAGGATATAGAGATAATTTTATTTTAAAAGGTGGTTTACTTTTATCTGCAATGTTAGGCATTGAAAGTAGAACAACAAGAGATATGGATGTTACAATTAAAGGAATTGATGTATCAAAAGAAAAAATGGTAAATGTATTGAATCAAATTTTATCTATTGATCTTGAAGATGGAGTAAAATTTAAAATTATAAATATAACAGATATTCGTGAAGATGATGAGTATGGTGGGAATAAATATCATATAATAGGTAAATTTGATAACTTAAAAGTTGAATTAGAAATTGATATTTCAACAGGAGATGAAGTTACACCAAGAGAATTAAAATTTGAGTACATATCTATATTTGATAATAAAAAGATAATAATTGATTCGTATAATATTGAGACAATTTTAGCTGAAAAAATCGAGACAATCTTAAGAAGAGGAAAATATAATACAAGAATGAAAGACTATTATGATGTATATTTTTTCTTGCATAATATGAAAGATGAAATTAATAATGCAGATTTTAGAAGTGCATTGAATAATACGTTAATAAAAAGAGAATCTTTAGAGTATTATAAAGATTATGAAATTATATTAAAAGAAATTAGTACATATGAAAGAATAAATGAAAAGTGGAATATTTATAGTAAGAAAAATAAATATGCTAATGGAATTGAATTCAAAAATGTTATTGAATTAATTATTGAATTTATAGCTCGAATTGAAGAAAAAAGCATTGTATAATTTTTTTTAGTGTGTTATACTGATGAAGAATTAAGAAAATATATCTTAATTAATTATATATAGACAAATAACGATGTAGACAATGTCGCCAAGCGAAAAATATTAATAGATAAAATAAGTACAATAAATACAAATAATACTGATATTTCAAAAACTGAAACATGAGTAAATACAACTAATACAGATAATACTTATAGTATAATAAATATTATAAAAACTCGAACATGTGGCAGCGGTAAGAAGTATAAGAACTGTTGTGGTAAATAACACATAAAATAAGGGTTTGCGAGATTTTGAAAAGTTCAAAAAAGTGCTAAAAATAGCAAAATGTTTGCAATTTGTTTGCAAACAAAAAAAATTGAAAACAAAATCGTCGGAAAGCCTTGTAAAACAAAGAAATCTCTATGCAAACATTTTTGCAAACAATATAAAGTTGGCATTCGTGCCAACTTTTTCATTTACTCAAATGTAAATGGAGGAGAGATTATTATGGCTGATGTAACAGTTCAAAAAAGAGGAGAAGTATATCAATATAAATTTGAAATTGCTTCAATCGATGGAAAAAGAAAATTTAAAAACAAATCAGGGTTCGCAACAAAAAGTGAGGCAAAACAAGCAGGTATTATTGCATACAATGAGTATTTGAATACCGGGCAATCAACATTGGGTTGCAGTCACAGGTATAGACTCTGTCAATGTTATGAAGGTTGATCCTGCTTCTAGTCAAACTATAATGTGGAATGCTTATGAAGTAAGTAAGACTTCACAATTTAATTATTTTAAAACAAATTGATAAAAACAAGGTTATTTCTGAATTTCAAGAAATAGCCTTATTACATAAAGAAATTCTTATAGAAATTTTGGTAGAATTGTGGTAAAAAACTAGGGAGTATGTTATTATTATAATTGGTTAATTGTAATTTTTAATAAGCGAATAGGACTTAATACTGATTTAAAGAATATATCAGAGCAAATATGTAGTCAATATAATTTAGGTGGTTTTATTTCAAATGAGTTAATAACTATTGGATATGAAGATTATAACTATTATTTAACTACAACAAAGGGTAAGTATTGTGTTAAGATTTTTAATAATATTAGAACAAGACAAGATATAGTTAATTATTTAGAAAGAATACGAGTAGTAGCCAATAGTCAAATAAATGCACCTAAACCTTTAAAGATAAATAATGATATTGTATTAGAGTTGGATTATAAAAAAAATCATTATGATATTTGTGTATTTGAATATATTGATGGTAAAAACTATTTTGAATTAAATCAAAAAGCAAATAAAGAAATAATAAAAGAACTTGCTAAACAAACTGCAATGATAAATCAATTAGACATTAAGCCAGATTTTATTTATGACTCTATGAACAATTATTTTATAATACATGGAAGTTTTGGAAATTCATTTGTTAATTGGTTTCCTTACTTAAGAAAAGAAATAGAAAAGAAAGAATTAGAAGTTTATACACCAGATTTTCCAACAGGCGTATGTAAAATATGAGGTTGAAAAAGATTTTGCTGATACTATTTCTGATAAACAATTTGTAATAAAGAATGGTGGACATTTAAATAGTGAATCTGGATATACAGAATTTGAAGAATTATTAAAATATTTATAAATATTGAGGGGAGAAAAAAATGAAAATACCTTTGAGATATCAGAACACAGAATATGACTGTGGAACAACTTCATTTGTTAATGCATTGGCGTATTTATATGACAGGGAGGATATACCAATAGAGCTGTTAAAAGAAATATATAAACTCACTCTTGATGTTAAAAATTCAGAAGGAATAACAGGGAAAGGTGGAACATCAACACATAATGCAGAATTATTGTCTAAACATTTTGTTGATTATGCTAATAAAAATGACGAATTTAATTTAAAATGTAAAATATTAAACGCAGATAAAGTTGATGTTGAGAGTATGAAAAAAAGTTTAAATGGAAGTTCAGTTATAATTGCTCGTTGTTGGCAGGGTGGTGAACATTATGTTTTAATTACAAAAATGGATGATATTTTTGCATATATTTTTGATCCGTATTATTTAGAAGAAGATTATTATACTACTGATAATGATGTTGCAATTGTATTACACGAAACATTTAGCCATAACAGACTTGTAAAAATAGAAAGATTATTTGATGAAGATAAAAAGGATTTTTCGTTGCTAGAAAAGGATAAGAGGTCTATTATTGTATTAAAGAGATAGACTATGTTGAGATAGATTGGTATTGTAAAGGTGGAGTAACAATAGACCAACTTGCAAATCAATTTGAGTAAAAAAGGAGAAATTAAAATATGTTAAAAGTACCAGAGAAAATATTTAATATAGATATAAATGATATAGAAGTAGGGCTTAGTGATATTCATATATATGGAAAAGATGAAATAGAAGAGGCACAAGCAGGTTATAGATATAATGGATTAACAGGTGAGTTAATAGAAGATTGGATTGGAGAGGAATATGTTGTTATAGGAAATGATTCTTGTTGTGGAGATCCAATAATAGCAAAAATAGATGAGGAAGAATTGCCAATATACTCTATGTTTCATGATGATTGGTCATCACTACAAATAATAGCCAATAGTTTAGATCAATTTATAAACATATTAAAAAAATTAGATGAAACTGATTTAGAAGATAAAGAAGAATGCAAAAATACATTTGAAGATATAAAAAGAGAAGTACCAAATACATCATTTGATTATTGGGAGGGCTTGATTGCATCAGCTTATGAGTTTTTAACAGATGATCAATATTGGGAAGAAACATAGGAGAATTACAAGAAATTGCAACTATGTCTGATGAAGATATAAAAAAATCAATTACAGAAAAATCAGGAGACAATATAGGTGGTTTTATAAATTTAGTAGAATATAAAGAAAGTTTCTTTACTAAAGTGATAAGTAAAGAAACTTTTTTGCGAGATTAGTTGGATAAGTTTTCTTTATAAAGGATTTAAATGATAACAATGGTATATCATTTAAGAAAACAAAATTTTATTAGTTGGGACATTTTCTCATTTCTTTACTTAAGACATTATCACATTTCTTTCATAAAAACATATAAAGTTTACACAAGCTATTTGACAACCGTGAAAATTTATGTTAAAATAAAAAAAGTTTTAAGAGTATATCTAAAAAATAATTAAATTTTGAGCGATATAGGATAACCTAGATAGATGGTTATTTACACTGTGTATAGATTTTAAAAGTCTTGCAAAGGAGTCTTAATAGGATTTCTTTGTGAGGCTTATTTTTATAAGGAGGAAAGTGATAGGAATGAATAAAATACAAGATGAACTAGAATTAGTGTTTCCAACGCCAGAATATAAAACTCAAGTTGAAGAATATCTACAAGAATTTTTTGATAATGGAGAGTATGAAATTGCAGGAGATGGTGGATTAGACAGAATTAAAAATTTTGAAGAATGGCTACTAAAAGTACAAAAGGATTTATCAGAAGAAAGTATTGAAGATAATAGGATTCCTGCAACATTATATTTAACAGTAAGAAAATCTGATAATAGAGTTGTTGGAAATTTACAAATCAGACATAAATTAAATGAAAAATTATTACAATATGGAGGACATATAGGCGATAGTGTAAGACCATCTGAAAGAAGAAAAGGTTATGCTACAGAGCAAATAAGATTGGCATTAAAAAAATGCAAAGAATTAGGTATTGATAATGTTTTAATGGATTGTGATAAAACTAATATAGGCTCTGCAAAAAGTATTATAAATAATGGTGGAATTCTTGAAAATGAAGTATATATTGGTAATGAATTAGTGCAAAGATATTGGATTAGTTTGAATAAAAGATATGCTAATAGGCATGTAACTGGAAAATCACAAAATACATTATATAAAATTAATTCAGTAGCAAGCAATGAATTTACAGGAGATATTTGCTATTACCATTTTAAAGAGATTATTAATAAAATTACGATACCCAATGGTAAATGTATTTTGGACAATGGATACAAATGGATTGAATTTTATGATTATAATTCAAAAATAAAATTAACAGCTATATATGATGAAAATAGTCAAATTGTAGAATGGTACTTTGATATTGCAAGAAAAATAGGAAAAGAGAATGATGTACCATATGAAGATGATTTATATCTAGATGTTGTTGTAACTCCTACAGGAGAAATAATTTTACTTGATGAAGATGAACTTCAAGGTGCATATAATAGACTAGAAGTAAATAAAGAAGAGTATGATATGGCTTATAATGAAGCAAATCAACTAATGAAAAAATTAGAGAATAATAAAAATAAACTAAAAGAATTTACAAATAGATATTTAAAAGAATTTCAAGATAAATAAAAAAAGTGATAATATATGAAATATTTTAAAAAATTAATAGGAGATAGAATATATTTATCTCCAAAATTTATTGGGAAAATAGTATTGATAATACAGAAATAAAGTCTTCTTGCGGAAGGGGTAAGAAGTATAAGAACTGTTGTGGAAAATAATTATATTAGTTAATTTAAAGTAAAGATGTTGGAAGTATACTAACATCTTTACTTTTTATAAAAAATTAGTGCAAAATTGTTATTATATGATATAATAACCTGGAAAAGATTATGAGGTACAAATTATGATATTAAATAAATCACCAATTTGGGTATATAATTTAATTATAATTACTTCCGTAATTATTGGAATGATATATATATATTTGTCATTAAAAAAAGATAAATGCGAATATAAAAAAATATATCTTTTCTTTATTATGTATGTTGTTTTTGCATTTGTTTTTGGAAAGCTATATACTTTTATTATATCAGGAAACAATAGCTTTTTAAAATCAGGATTATCATCTTACGGTGGGCTAATTGGAGTTCTTATTGCATCAATTGTTTTTGAAAAAATTCATCCAACAAACAGTAAAATTATTAAATACACAGCTTTATCATTACCATTAGTATATAGTGGTACAAAAGTTGCTTGTTTTCTAGCAGGATGTTGTTATGGAATTCCATATAACGGAATTTTTTCAGTAACTTATGTTGATGGACTAAATATTTCACTATTTCCAATCCAAATTGCTGAAACAATATCATTTTTAGTTATATTCATTGTATGTAATAGCTTGAAAAAGAACAAATGGATTACATATATAACTCTAATAGTAACTATATTAACTAAACTGTTTTTGGACATGCTAAGGTATGATCATCTTAGAATTTTAATTACACCAAATCAAATTGCAAGCATTGGTTTACTTGTAATCGTAATTGCTGTGTATATATATAATTTTGCTAAATCTTTAAAAGTATAATCTTTACTAAATAAAGCATAATAAATTTAGGAGGTATATAAAATGAAAGAAATTAAATTAAAAATAGAAGGAATGCATTGTGCAGGATGTTCTAATAGATTAGAAAAAATATTAAATAATGTAGACGGAATAGAAAGTGCTAAAGTAAGCTTAGAAGAAAAATCGGCAGATATAAAATATAATGAGGAAGAGGTAGAATTAAATACAATTCTTCAAGAAATAGAAGATGCAGGTTTTAAAGGAGAATAATACATGAAAAAAGTATTATTAAAAATAGATGGAATGACTTGTAGCGCATGTTCATCAGGCTTAGAAAAATATTTAAATAAACAAGATGGAATAAAACAAGCAAATGTAAATTTAGTTATGAATAATGCAAATATTGAATATGATGAGCAAAAATTAACATTAGAGCAAGTTGAAAAATTTATAGAAAAAGCAGGATTTGCAAGTTTAGGAATTGATACATTTGAAAAAGAGAGTAAGAAAAAAGGTACTGAGAAATATAAACTAATTGCAATAACAATAATATCATTAGTTATATTATATATATCAATGGCACACATGGTAGGTTTACCAGCTATTCCATTTTTAAATATGATGCATCATCCTGTAAATTATGCAATTGCATTATTAGTACTAACTGTAATTGTTATAATCTTAGGAAAAGATATTTTAAAAAGTGGATATAAAAACTTAATACACAAAACACCTAATATGGACACTTTAGTAATGATTGGAGTATTGTCAAGTTTCATATATAGTATATATGGTACAATTCAAATATTAAAAGGAAATACTCAGTACGTAGAAAATTTATACTATGAATCAGCTGCAATTGTTATATTTTTTATTGAGATAGGCAGATATATTGAAAACAAAAATAAAGATAAAACCAAAGAGGCGCTAAAACAGCTTATGACAATAACTCCTAATAATGCAACGATTTTGAAAGATGGACAAGAGGTAAAAGTTACATTAGATGAAATTAAAAAAGGTGATATTGTTATTTGCAAACCAGGTGAAAAAATAGCAGTTGATGGAGAGGTTGTTCAAGGAACTACACATATAAACGAATCATTTATAACAGGGGAGAGTGTACCTGTAAAAAGAGAAGTAGGCTCTAAAGTAATTGCAGGAAGTATAAATTATGAAGGAACAATTCAATATAGAGCAGAGAAAATAGGAAAAGAATCAACTGTGTCAGAAATAGTAAAACTAGTAGCACAAGCAACAAGTACAAAAGCTCCAATAGCTAAAATAGCAGACAAAATAAGTGGATATTTTGTACCAACTGTTTTAGTAATTGCTATAATTATATTTGGTATATGGTTAATAATTTCTAAGGATTTTTCTGTTGCAATAAATATATTTGTAAGCATATTAGTTGTGGCATGCCCTTGTAGTCTTGGCTTAGCAACTCCACTTGCAATTGTTATTGCATCTGGAAATGCAAGCAGAAAAGGTATATTAGTAAAATCAAGTGAGACATTAGAAAATGCTCATAAAGTAAAGACTATTTGCTTTGATAAAACAGGAACATTGACAAAAGGAACTTTAACAGTTTCTAGGATGTATAACTATAGTAATAAAGATGAAAAAGAATTATTAAAAGATATAGCAAGTCTAGAAAATAAATCAGAACATCCAATAGCAAGAGCAATTGTAAATAAAGCACAAGAAGATAATATTAGGTTGATAGATGTAAAAGATTTTAAAGCTATTCCTGGATTTGGAATAGAGGGAAAAACAGCTGATGAAAAGCATTATTTAATTGGTAATAAAAAACTAATGTTAGAAAATAATGTTGAACTAGCAAATAGCGAAGATGAGCAAAAACTAATAAGTGATGGAAATAGTATTTTATTTGTAAGCTTAAATAAAAAGCTAGTAGCCTTGTTAGGTGTAAGTGATGTTATAAAAGAGAATGTTCCACAAGTAATAACAGAGCTAAAGAACAAAAACATTGATGTTGTAATGCTAACAGGTGACAATGAAAAAACAGCAAACGTAATTGCTAATCAAATAGGAATAACAAATGTTGTTGCAAATGTTACTCCAAAAGAAAAGGCTGAAACTATAAACAAACTAAAGGAAAAAGGATTAGTAATGATGTGTGGAGATGGAATAAATGATAGTGTTAGTTTAGTAACTGCTAATATTGGGGTTTCTGTATCAAGTGGTACAGATATTGCAAGAGATTCAGCTCAAGTAGTTATTATAAATGACAACTTAGAAAGAATAAATGATTTATTAGATATTAGTAGTAAAACTGTAAGAAATATAAAACAAAATCTATTTTGGGCGTTTTTCTACAATGTATGTATGATTCCAATTGCTGCAGGAATTTTACAACCATTAGGAATCACACTAAATCCAATGATAGCAGCGTTTAGTATGACAATTAGTAGCTTAACAGTAGTATTAAATGCATTAAGATTAAGAAGGAAGTAGTAAATGTCAGCATATATTTGGCTGGATTTTGATTTTTGAAAAGGATGTGAGAAGATGTTAGATTTAGAAGAAAACTCTAAAAAATTACAAGAACTAAAAAAACGTTTAGAACAGATAGGTGATTCACTTTGATGTAGAAAACAAAGAAAAAGAGTTAAAAGAGTTAGAAAGTAAAACAACTGAAAACGATTTTTGGAATGATACAGATAATAGCTCAAAAGTTTTAAAACAAATTAATAGCTTAAAATCAAAAGTAGAAGGCTTTAAAAAATTAAATAATGAACTCAATAATTTACTTGAAATGAGTGATCTTTTACAAGTTGAAGAAGACGAAGAATTAGCGAAAGAGTTGTTGAAGTCTACAGATACATTAGAAAAAAACATAGAAAAATTGGAAATAACCACTTTATTATCTGGAAAGTATGATAACAATAATGCAATACTAACCATTCATCCAGGTGCTGGAGGAACAGAGGCTCAAGATTGGGCTGAAATGTTATATAGAATGTATACAAGATGGGCAAATGCTAATGGTTATGAAGTAAAAGAACTTGACTATCTTGAAGGTGATGAAGCAGGGTTAAAAAGTGTTACATTTTCTGTGAATGGTGATTATGCCTATGGATACTTAAAAGGTGAAATGGGAGTACATAGATTAGTTAGAATTTCACCATTTGACGCAGGTGGAAGAAGACATACATCTTTTGCTTCTGTTGAGGTTTTACCAGAAATAACAGATGATATTGAATTAGATATTAATCCTGATGATATAAAAATGGATGTTTATAGAGCGTCTGGTGCAGGTGGTCAACATATAAATAAGACATCATCTGCAGTAAGACTAACACATATTCCAACAGGAATTATTGTAGCATGTCAAACTGAACGTTCACAATTTCAAAACAGAGATACTGCAATGAAAATGCTAAAATCCAAATTATTAAATTTAAAAGAAAAGGAACAAAAAGATACAATTGATGAATTAAAAGGTATACAAATGGATATTGCATGGGGAAGCCAAATTCGTTCTTATGTATTTTGCCCATACACTTTAGTAAAAGACCATAGAACTAATTATGAAGTCGGAAATGTTCAAGCTGTAATGGATGGAGATTTAAATGGATTTATTGATAGTTATTTAAAATTTAATTTGGAAAAGTAACAAAAAAATTTGATAAACATATTATATACAAGTCAAGTTTAAAATTAAATTGGCTTGTATTTTTTGTATAAGGATTAGTGGTTCTTATGAAAGTAATTAAATTTGGAGGAAGCTCAATTGCTGATACTAATAAGCTAAAACTAGCTGCACAAAAGACTATTTCATTTTTAGAGAGTGGGGAAAAGGTAGTTGCTATTTTATCAGCGCAAGGTAAAACAACAGATAATTTAATAAAGGAAGCAAAAGAATTGACAGATGAACCAAATAAAAGAGAACTGGATGTTCTAATGTCTGTTGGAGAGCAAATGGCGTGTAGCAAGTTTGCAATATTATTACATAGCTTAGGCTATAAAGCTGTTTCATTAACAGGATGGCAAGCCGGAATAGTAACAGATTCAAATTACACAGAGGCTAAAATTCAAGACATATACCCTAAAATGATTTGGAGTGAACTGGAAACTAATGATGTTGTGGTTATAACAGGATTTCAAGGAATAAATGAAAATAACAAAATAACAACATTAGGAAGAAATGGCTCAGACACGACAGCTATTGCGATTGCAGCTGCTTTGGAACAGGATGAATGCTATATTTTTACAGATACAAATGGTGTTTATGATAAAGATCCATATAAGCATAAAAACGCTAAAAAGTTAGATTATATTTCTTATGATGATATGGAAAAAATGGCTAAGAATGGCGCTAAAGTCTTACATGATAGGTGTGTAGTATTAGCTAAAAAGTATGGTGTAAAAATAATAGTTAAAAATACATTTAATGATGAAATAGGAACAATTGTAGGAAAGTAATAAATACTTTCCTTTATTTTTGTTCTAAATGAGACAAGACCTGAATATATATAAATAGATTTGTTTTTAAGGAGTGAAGGATATGCCATTAGAAGAAAGAAAATCAATGTCAAGTATGACAAATGTAATTCAAAATATTGTTTTAGAGAATAGAGAAAAATTAAATATTACAGGAGTATTAGATGTACTTAGTTTTGATGATCAGATAGTTATTTTAGAAACTGAGTTAGGTTTGCTTACAGTAAAAGGAGAAAATTTAAGAATAAATAAATTAAGCTTGGACACATCAGAAGTAACAATAGATGGAGCAATATATCAACTTGCATATAGTGAAAAAGATAGTATGGAGAAGAGTGGAGGTATTCTAGGAAAAATCTTTAAATAAGGTATTGCAAAATAATTAGAATTTTCACAGCGTAAAGCTCAAATTGAAGGGAATGAGTTTAAAATGGAGCAACTATTTTGCTTAATTGCTTTTACAGCCACGGGAATAGTTATAGGAGTTTTATTTGATATTTTTAGAATATTACGTAGAAGTTTTAAAACAGCTGATTGGCTAACGACTTTGCAAGATATTTTGTTTTGGATATTAGCAGGTTTTGTTATATTATTTTCTATATTCAAATTTAATAATGGAGAAATTAGAAGTTATATATTTGTTGGAATTTCATTAGGAGTATTAATATATATGTTAACACTTAGCAAATATATTGTGAGATGTTCAGTTATCATAATAAAATTTATAAAAAAAATAATTTCTTATCCAGTAAATTTAATTATAAAAATAACTAATTTTTTAATTATTAAACCTATAAAATTTTTAGTCAAAAAAATATCTTCATTTTTCAAAAAAATATTTCATAATACGACTAATATAATGAAGAAAAAATCAAAAAATAAAATTAAATTGCAGGAAAAAGAAGGAATTTTATGAAAAATGTAGAAAAGATAATTAGGGTATGTTATAATATTACAAGAAATTGATTAAGGAATGAAGATACAGATGAAAAATAAAAAAATAAATTTTAAAAGAATTATAATTATTGCAACTTTAATTTATGTTGTTTATACTTTTTTTGTTCAACAAAAGGAATTAAATGCTTATAAAGCAGACAGTGAAAGGTATTCAGAGCAAATTGCTACTGAAGAAGAGAAAAAAGAAAAATTACTTGAAACAAAATCAAATATAAATTCTAAAGAATATATCGAGCAAGTGGCAAGAGAAAAATTAGATATGTATTTACCAAATGAAAAAGTATACATAGATATCAGTAAATAATTTTATATAAATCACAAATATAATGAGAAAAGAGATTCACTCTTCTCTCGTTATATTATACTTGTTTATTCAGTTATCTTAATTAAATTTTAAATTCTAGTTTTATAATTCCAAATAATAATTAAGTAAGAATTAATATATAAATTTTATAATATGGGGGAAAGTGTATGAATTTAGAAAATTATACATTAGTTGAGCTACGTCAACTTGCAAAGGAAAAAGAAATAAAAAATAGTTCAAAGCTAAAAAAAGATGAACTAATACAAGAATTGTCTGAAAATGATCTTTCAGGACAAGCTTGTGATGAAACAATCGAATCTAATGCTCATGCTGAGGAATATATTGAAACAGATGTAACTTCTGGTAATATAGCAGAACCATCAAATGGATCATATAAGCTTACAAATGCAGACGATGAAATTGTTGAAGGAATATTAGAAGTATTACCAGATGGGTATGGATTTTTGAGAGGAGAAAATTATTTATCAACACCAAAAGATGTATATATATCACCTATACAAATTAGAAGATTCAGATTAGACAAAGGAGACAAAATAAAAGGTATTGCAAGATTGCCAAAGGAAGGTGAAAAATTCCCAGCATTAATATATGTTGGTGAAGTTAATGGAGAAGCACCAGAAAAGGCATATAGAAGACAAAAATTTGATGATTTAACACCTATTTATCCAGAAGAAAGAATCAGACTTGAAACAGTTCCAAATGAATATGCAATGAGAATCATTGACTTAATGTCACCAATTGGAAAAGGCCAGAGAGGGATGATAGTTGCTCCACCAAAAGTTGGAAAAACTACATTATTAAAAAAGATTGCAAATAGTATTACAACAAATAATCCAGAAATAGAATTAATAGTACTTTTAATAGACGAACGTCCAGAAGAAGTTACAGATATGAAACGTAGCATCAAAGGAGATGTTATATATTCTACTTTTGATGAATTGCCTGAGCACCATGTAAAAGTAGCAGAAATGGTACTAGAAAGGGCTAAGAGATTAACAGAGCAAAAGAAGGATGTAGTTATATTATTAGATAGTATTACACGTTTAGCAAGAGCATATAACTTATCTATACCATCTTCAGGAAGAACATTATCTGGTGGTTTAGATCCAAGTGCATTACATAAACCTAAAAAATTCTTCGGTGCAGCCAGAAATATAGAAAATGGGGGAAGCTTAACAATTTTAGCTACTGCATTAATAGAAACAGGAAGCAGAATGGATGATGTTATATTTGAAGAATTTAAAGGTACTGGTAATATGGAAGTTCACTTAGACAGAAAATTATCAGAAAAGAGAATTTTCCCAGCAATTGATATAAATAAATCTGGAACTAGAAGAGAAGAATTATTATTAGAACCAAAAGAATTAGAAACAGTATTTGCATTAAGAAAGGCTATGTCAACAATGTCAGTTGCAGATGTTACTGAAGAATTAATTACACAAATGGTTGCAACAAAAAATAATAATGAGTTTTTAGATAAGATGTCATATTTTTTAAAAAATTCAAAATAAGGTAATTATTGTATATTTATATTTTAGGGCATATAGAGAGGATGCCTTAAAATATAAATATGCAATTGCGCAAAATCAAAGTTTTGTGCAAAAAGGCATAGGGGTAAAATATATGGACTGCCTCTATTGGTGTCCTTCTATCTATTACTATATCTAGCTGTTCTTACACTTTATATCTTATTATTTAATAACTTATATTATTTCTTTAATAAATTGTCTTAAATCAAATTCTAATGTGTTAATACTTATAGTTATAACTTTTTATTTATATCTAAATTTTTTCTATATAATTCTTTTATTTTTTTATCAAAATTTGCAAAACCTTTATATCACCGTATTCAGCCTATTTTATAGACAACAAACTATATGCCTTAAAAATAAAAACGGCTTAAAATCGATTCTCGTGCGTTGCTTTTTTGGCACTTTTTTGTAATTTTCTTGTAGTCTATTAAAATCAGTATTTTTACATTATTAATATAAAATTATGTGTAATTCATATTATTGAGTAACTAATAATAAATGATTAACTTATTAACCTTAATATAAAAATGCCTTAAAAACGATTTTGAAGTGTTTAGTAATTAAAATATTTTTATAACTAGTATAATGAATTTTTAATTAGCAATTTATAAATTGTGTACAAAAATATTTATTGTAAATTTATTTATAAATGTAAATAATAAAATTTATAAATTTAACTTTGCACAAAATTATTTTTGATTTATTTTAACAAAAAATTTTTTTATACTAATTTAGATATTTTAATTTTTATGATTTTGTTTTGTAAAATTATTATATAGATTTTTAGAGAAGTTATAAAACTTGTTTTGAAATTAAATTTGTTATTTTAAAAAACTCTTTTTAAATTTCTAATTTTTCAAAACAGCCCCTCTCTCCTACTCTCCCATTTTTCCTGAATAAAGTAAATATTATCCAGCATTTAATTGAACACATAATCCGTTATTTTTCATACCTTCCTTTATTATTAATTTACCTATTTCTGGTATGTTATCTATGTTGTTACTCTTACTTTGAACTTGTTCAGCTTGAGTTGCTAATACTTGTTCATAAGTATATTTTAATAAAGCTTTTTTTTCTTGTCCTATGTCATTAGCAGAGTCGTTACTATTTAACATATAATCCAAATTATAGGCATATAACTCTAAAGCTCTCAAAATTATTTCGACTTGTCCATCCAATAGATTTAACTCTACAGAATGAATATTATTAGTATCGAATTTCACTTCTAAATCTTTCATGAGTTCCTCCTTATTATATCGTATTTAAGCACAATAAGCAAGAGCATCTTCCATTTTAAATTGTGCTAATGGATGCTCAAACATGACATCTTTAACTTCTTGATTGTCTAAATGAGTATAAATTTCAGTTGTATCAATATGAACATGACCTAACAATTCCTGGATAGTTTTAATATTTACTCCAGACCTATAAAGAAGAGTTGCGCAGGTATGTCTTAATGTATGAACTGTATATACATTTTCATCAAGTTCTGCTTTTCTATATGCTCTTTTTACAATTTTATTTATTGTAAATTGACTCATCCTATATCCGTAGAATGTAAGAAATAGAGCATTATTGTGTTTTTTATTATTATCATGTGAATTATCTCTTATTTTCAGGTATTTAATAAGAGCATCTTTTGTTTTTTTATTTAAATAATTAGTTCTTTCTTTGTTACCTTTACCAATAATAGTGAATTTATTGTCATCTAAATTTATATCTTCAATATTTAGATTTTTGATTTCAGAGAGTCGTAAACCACAATTTAAGAATATATGAAGCATTGCATTATCTCTAATTTCAATTTCATCTGTACTATTTTCATAAAGATTAATAAGTCGTTTAGCTTCATCTAATGATAAATAATTAGGTAACTTTTTCTCAAGTTTTCTTTCACTATTAATTTTTTTAAATGGTTCTTTAAAAATAGTATGTTTTATGTTAAAAAGGTAATCAAAGAATGTTTTTAAATGTTCAATTTTTATAACTCTTGAATTATTCTGATAATGTGATTCTGCTAAAAAGAATATAAAACTATAAATATCACTATTATTTAGACTTCTAATTTCATTTAAGGTAATATCTTCTATAGTATTATATTTATTTTTAAATTTATGAACATTAATAAATTCTAAAAACTGTTCTATTGTAACAGTCATATTTTTTATATATACTTGTGATAGATTTCTAATTGCAACAAGGTAATTTGCAAAATCCTCAACAAATTTAGGTATTTTTATTTCACTCATAGTATATTATTCCTTCCTATCTAAAATATTAAAATTTTGCATTAATTCTTTTAGTTTCTTATCAGAAACATGTGTATAGACTTGTGTTGCATCTAAAGATTCATGGCCTAGTATTATCTTTAGTACAAATATATTTGCATTAGCTTCATTGTAAAGAAGTGTTGCACCAGTATGTCTTAAAGTATGTGTATGATATTTTTTGCTTTCTTTTCCTTCAGCTTCAACTAATTCTACTAGTTCAGATTTGATAATATTTTGAACAGATCTTTTAGAAATTCTTTTTCCTCTTGAACTAAGAAATAATGCATTATAGTCCTTATTACTTTTATCTAGTTTTGGTCGTATTTTTATATAAGCATTTATAGCTTCGCAAACAGCACTATTAAGATATATGATTCTTTGCTTATTTCCTTTACCAGTAACCTTCAATGTTTGTTCGCTATTATCTATTTTTAAGTCAGACAAATTAATTTCTACCAATTCTGAAAGCCTTAAACTGCAATTTAAAAACAAACATGTTATTGCATAATTTCTTATTTTATATCTACAATCAGAATTTATGGCATTTGCTAGTAATTGTTTGCTTTCGTTTAAATCTAAATATTTAGGTTGCCTTTTTTCTATTGTAGCAGATTGCATCCATTTCGTTGGATTTACATTAATTAGATTATTAGTTTCTAAATATTCATAAAGTCTTTTCATTGAAGCTAACTTTCTATTCCTTGTTTTACTAATATTTTCTAAGGTATTATCCAAAAAAAACAAATAATTAGTTAAATCATTTTGATTCATTCTTTCTAAATCTGCTATTGTTACATCTGTTATTTCTATATTTCTAAAATCTTCCTTACTTATACTATTTAGTTTGTTTCTATCATTTAAATATAATTTAATATATCTAAACAAACATCTTAAATCGTAAAAAGTTTCATCGATAGTTGTCTGTGCACCAAAATCTATATATCTTTTGTATTTTAGATAATTATTAAGGAATTCTGGACTTTCTTTTTGATATTGCAAAAAAGACATACTTTTTCTAGCTCCTCTCGTGATATTCTCTGTAATAAATTTAGCATATCTTCTTTTGTAAAAACAAAGGTGCAAATCCACTATTTTTTTTGGATTTGCACACTTGACAAATATTTTCTTAATAATCAAATTCTCATAATAATACACAACAATATCATAAAAATTATAAATATATAATCATTGAAATAATATCTAACATATTTTTTCATTTAAAATGAAGAAAAAAAGTTTGTAAAAGATTCTTGATTATTTTTCTTTCATATCTACAGTTATCAAAAGTTTTTCTTTATTGGCTATAATTTCTTCTGCTATTTTCAATAATATGGTTTCATCTTGATGAACATTAAACATTGTCTTAATTTCTTCAATAAAATCATTAAGTGTTCTTTCTTTATTAGCACTATTATAAATACTATCTAATGCTAATACCACATAAGCAATACACCATTCTCTATCTATAAAAATTCTCTCCATTTTATTATTCCTCCGTTATAATTGATTTATTTTTTATTTTTATAATTCTTTAGATAATTTATTTGTTCCTCATCTTCTCTTTGTATTTCGTCATTTGATTTATTTTTACTTCCTCCTAATATAACTAAATACATCATAACTGCAATTAATAAGGATGTAAAAAAAATAATTATCCATAATATCTTCATCAATATATATTCCTCCATTTTTCTTTATTATGTTAAATATAATCTGTTTTATTTTAATTCATTAAATGGTAATCAGCTACATTACTCCTCAGGAATCTAACCTATCTGAACTCAGACTTGTTCTCATGGCTTGGGACGCTCTTAACGCTCGTTCTATGACTAAACAAGAGTATTATTATTTGCCTTTATTAGTTATCGCCTTATTGGTTGCTATCCAATATTTAAGTTTATATAGTTCTGCTTCTATATAAAACTAGCTCTTAATAAAGGATTTATTTAATGAATGTTATTTAATTTTCAATGTGCAATTTATCTCTCAAAAAACGAAATAAGTGAAAGAGTTTTTACCCCTTCACTTATTTGCTCACAAAATGCCGTTTTGTACTCCCCTATTCTTCAAAAAATTTTTTTATTTTTTTTAATCCTAGTTCGAGACTTTTTTGTATCTGACTTTTTTGTACCTTTTCTAGTTTAGCCACATCTCTTATTGTAATCTCATTTACAATATGTAAATCTATTCTTCTAAATTGTGTACTTGTCAGGTCTTTCAATGCTTCATTTACTTTTTCTTTTTCTATATTTTTTATAACAGTTTCCTCTACACTTTCAACTGGTTCAAATGCTCTTTTATACATATCCTCTTCTGTTAAGTCTGATTGTTCTAAATGTCTACTTGTTTCATTTTTTATTTTTATATATGCTTTTTTAGAATTGGTATAAGTATCAAATATATCTTTATCAATTTCAATTCTACAATCCTGTTCTACACTATCTCTAAAAGATATATAATATTTATCCTCATCCTCCACATATTCCAAAGTATAACTATCTACTTCGTATCGCACTTCTCTTTCCTCCTATTCATTTCATTTTTTTTGAAATGAACTCGGCGGATCACGACAGTGTCTTTCATTTGTATCTAAAAAAAATTAAGTACACATGGAAAACACGCATACCTAATTTTTGAAAACAAACATGATAATTTTGTTAGAAAATATGTTATTCTATTAAATTTATTATAGCTGCTAACATTAGCAAAATTCTCTAACATATAAAGACTCCTTAAAGAAAATTGACTTAACAATTTCTAAAAGGAGCTTTCTTAATCTTTTGGGGGATATTTTTTACTCATCAAAGTCCGAAATATTTTTTGTAATTTTCCTCTGTTTCTATAAAATCTTTTGTAGTGTCTCCTTTTCAGACTTTGATTAAGTTAGCTGCATTATATTTCGATTTCCACAATCAGTGTTGAAAACGGCGATAAACGGGACACTTTATTTGATTTCTTTGTAATATTTTTCCATTTTTGTATTGTGTTTACATAATTTTAGTGATATAATATTGGTGAATTTAATTATTTTTTGTTTTTTTGGGGGTGTCTAAAGTAAATGATAAAAGTTCTTGTCGCTGAAGAAAATGTTGCAGAAGCGAATAAATATTGTAGGTATTTATCAAAATGCCGTGATTTAAAAATTAAAACTGTAAATAGCGGAGATCAAGCATTATCTACTTACTTGAAAATAAAACCGAATATATTTATTTTAGATTCACACTTCAATGATATAAATTCAACTGAAATAATTGATAGATTATCTATAACTTATAATGAAGGAAATAATTCTAATATACTTTTGACTGCTAACTCAGCTGAAGAACAGGTTACTTTCGTTAATGTATCTAAAATCTATAAATTTTTTAAAAAACCTGTTAAACTACGAAATTTATATAATACAATTAGTCAAATGAACGAAAAATATAAATATGATGATTTTGATGAAAATGAAATGAACGTACTATTACGAGAATTAGGATTTGTTATAAACTCTCCTTGTACTGATCTTATGATAGAAGCAATTACCGAATGTTATCATTTTACATATTTAATACATGATTTAAAATCTTTATTTGAAATACTCTCATATCATCATAAAGATATGGATGAAGAAGCAATTCGTTCTTCACTTAGAACATCATTGAAACCATTAAATAGAAAAAGGCATATATTACAAAATCATCCTATTGTAATGCAATTTGAACAAGGAAAAAATATATCGCCTGGAAGATTTTTAGATGTCTTTGTTGGTTATCTACACATACAAAAAAATCAAGAAATATTTTTTTAGATTTTAAAATATTTCTTGATTTTTTATTATTTTTATTGTTCTTTGCTTTCTTTATACTCTTTATATTTTTTATATTGTTCCAAAATAAATGGTACTTCAAATTGATATTGTTCTTCAGATATTATTGCATTAAATTTTCGACCTGCAATATTATAAATTTTTTCAATTTCATTTTTAGGCATTTCCTCAGCAAATATATTGAATACTGGAATATCGCTATCTAATTTTTCTTTTGACTTCTTTACAATCTCAAATCCATTCATGTCTTCCATTTCAAATTTAGCAAATACCATTTCAGGTTTCAAGTCAATAATCTTATTATATGTTTCTATTCCATTTGTAGCTGTAGCAACTACATCAGCAAATCCCAATTTCTTTATTGAATCTACTATTGTATTTCTAATTTCTTCATTATTATGAGCAATTATAGTCCTAATTTTATTCTTTCCACTTATTCTTTCAAAGTCGATGACTTCTTGCTCTAATGCATTTCCTAAATAATTATCTTTTCCATTTTGTGTTTGGATAATATCTGCATTTGGAAGAACTACTAAACTCTTTTCAAATTCAGATTGTTTTTTATATTGGACAACTTTTATATTTTCATACTTTCTTAGTTGATTAACTTTGCTTTCTAATTCAGCCTCAGTTACTCCAAATAAATCTTTATTTTCTAATGCTCTTTCTCTTATAGGCATAAATTTTAAAAATTTCCATTTTTCTATTTTATAATTATTTAAAAATTCTCCTAATTCTTCTAATTTCTCTATACTTTTATTAGTAATTACAGTATTTATTCCTACTTTAATTTTTTTGTTTTTAGTTTTCTCTAATACTTTTTTTATAATTTCTAAATGATTATTCTTTTTTCCTAATAAAACATTTATATTGTTATCAGTAGAGTCAATAGATAAATTAATTTCATCTAAGTTGTTTAAAATATCTTCAACATATTCTGTATCATTTTCAGCAATAAAAATACCATTGGTAACAAGTTTATTGATTATTCCTTTTTCCTTTGATAATTTCATTAATTCATTAATTCTTGGATATAATACTGCCTCTCCACCAGTCCATGTTAAATGTGTTAATCCATTGTTAATTAGATTATTTAATACCTTCTCATTTTCTTCAAAGGATAAATCTGCTATATTATTGAATCCAAAGCAATATTTACATCCTTGATTACATTTAGTTGTTATTTTCCAACATACTTTATTTTTACTATACATATATATATCCTCATTTCATATATATTTTTATACAATAACATTATATGTGAAGTAACACAAAAAAACTATTCTTTTTTTATTAAGAATAGTTTTATTTTAATTAACATAATTTTACATTTTTATTATTCTTTATTTCTTAAATAGTTTTTAATAAATGATTTTGACACTTTTGAAAGTTCGCCTCTTAAGTATATTAAGTTTAATTTTACACTTGGCAATTTTATTGGCAATTCTACTTCATACAGTTCTTTAGCTTCTAATTCTCTTTTTACTGACTTTTTAATAACATATGCTATTCCCATGTTTCTTTTAACTGCATCTACTCTTACTTCTGTAGCATCAGACATCATGTTGCTTTTTATATCAACATTATACTCTCTTAATGTTTCCTTTAAGCATTGAGTTGTCTTTGTATTTTCAAGATTTAATATACAATTTAAATCTTGTATTTCTTTTATATCTTGAATTATTAATGGAGCTTTTGAAACAAATATGTTTTCTATTTTTAATATTTCTTCAACAACTACATTAATTCTATCTAGATCACTATCTATTATAGCAAAGTCTATCTTATGTTCTTGTAATAATTCAAGCATTTTATTAGTATCGGCTTCACATACTACTTTTATATTTATTTTTGGATACTGTCTCTTTACTTTTTCAATTTTATCCATTAAAAAATATGTTGTAAAATGAGATGGACAACCTATTGTTATATTTCCAGTCTCTATATTATTCTTATCTTGAGCCATCTTTTCTGCAAAATCGAAACTAGATATTGACTTACTTACTATTTCATATAATTCTTTTCCATCTTCTGTTATTTTAAGTCCTTTTGGTTCTCTATTAAATAGTTTTAGTCCTAACTGATTTTCTAAGTTTGATATTTGAGTACTTATATTAGGAACAGACACATCTAATTTTTCAGATGCATCAGATAAACTTTTTGATTCGACAACTTTACAAAAAATCTTGTACAAGTTTAAATTGACATTTGACATATTATACACCATCCTCTGAAATTTGTTTAAGTTTCATTTCAGCTTTTTTTATAAAATAATCTTTAGTATCCAATGGAAGTTGTAATTCATTTAGCTTTTCTTTTAATTTCTCTACTGTATTCAAATCTTCATTAGTTTCTACTGTTTCGATTTCAATTAGTTTTTCTCCATCTTCTATATCTTTTAATGCAATATTTAATCCTTCTTTTCCATAAACAATGTTGTTTTCTTTAATATTCATTATTTCTTTATACCCTATAGCATTTAAAAATTTTTTGCCATCATTTATATTACTAATATCACAATCAATATTCTGTTGGCTAATAATATCTCCATTACTTGCTATATTCTTTTTCTTATAGGTCATTTTAAATACTTTGTGTTTATCTGACATATATTGAGTAATATCTCTTATTAAAATGGAATGTTTTAATATTTCTCTTGGCGTTAATTTATGAATATCTATATCTTTAGGTATAAAATAAGTATCATCCAGTAAGAATCTATCTACTATTTCAAACCCTTTGCTTTCGATAATATTGCAAAATTCTTTTATACTACATTTTAATTTTACAGTTATTTCATTACTCATTCTAAATTTCTCCTACAAAATATTGCGTTTTACACTCTTTAATTATACCATATTATGTCAATTTAATCAAGTGAAATCAGCTTATTTCCCATTTATATGCTTATCTAATTAATCTATCCTATTGTTTCAACTATGTTTTTTCCAATTTCTTTACTATATTTTTCATATTTTGCTGCGAACTCTTTACAAGATATTTCTATAACTTCTCTTCCTAAGCAAATTTTCACTTTATCCATTTTTATTGCATTCGACATTCCTAATGAAACTATTAATAAACAACATTTTTCTACAACTTCTTTTCCAAAGTCAACTAAATTTTCTCCCTTTCCTTCCTTTGCAATTTCTGTAATGAATTTATAATATAATTCATCTCCTAATAAATTATTAGCCATATCAGCATAATTAACATTTTTCATAATCTTGTACCTCCTATTTTTTTATACTACTATTGTAATATCATTATATTAGCATTTTCAAGTTCAAAAAAAAATTTCTTAAAAATAGCAATAAACATAGAAAAATACAGGGGTTGATGCACTTTTCTATGTTTATCATTTTTTGAAAATTTGACCTAAAAATCAGAAAAATATAAATATTTATAGAAAAAGGAGTATCAAAACTCCTCTTTCTATGTTATGCAGCTTTATTTAACACTTCTTTTTCCCAATTATTTAAAAATCTTATTTGATTATTGTTAGGATTTCCATTATTCTTTGTCCTACTTTGTACTATTTTTCTTTCTTTTACTTCTATTGTTACAAGTGATTTATTTGGTGTACTCACTTCTCTCATAAAATATATATCACATTTCCCTTTTGCATACTTTTCAGCATAATTTCTTACACAATGATTTTGTTGAGTACTTTCATCTTCTAAGGATATAAAACTTTCTGCTGGCATTACAATATATTTTTTATTACTATAGGTATTTTGCTTTAATTGTTTATATCTTCTATTTATTGCTCTATTTATCTTTGCATTGTTTTTTATAAGTATTTGTCTTGAATATTCATCATGTTTCTCTTTCAGATTTTTTGGAAATAGATATTTTTTATTTTTCAAATCCATTTTTAGTTTTTCTAAAAATCCCAAATAATCTATATACATCTGTATATCAAAATTTCTTTTATTTTTTGCATATTCTGCAAACTTTTCAATTGAGACATATTTTTTGACTTTTTCTAAATCAGAGATATAAAATTTGCTTAAAACTTTTATATTTTCGATATTAGGCTTTTTATACATTTTTAAGATGTTCAATTCATTTCTATCTATGTTATTTTTTTTCATAAATTCGTAATAGCTTTTGTCTACTCCAAATCTTTCTTTAAAACTTTTACCTTTATTAAAATCTCCAGAACAAACTGCTAATTTATACAATCCCATTTTTGCTAATAATTCTGTGCTAGGAAAATTATTTAATAAATGATATTTTATATCAATTTCATCATTTTCCTTTGCTATTTTCCACAATTGAGAATATTTAAGTTCTGTATTTTCAAATAGTTCTTCTAAGTTTTTATCATATACTTTTCCATAAGTATCTAATGATCTATAATATTTATTATACCATCTCCACTTTTTTCCTGTCTTTGTGTGATTAATAAATAGTTCACCCCACATAGTGCCTACTGCCCTATCATTAGCAAATTCCATTACATTTTTCATATCCTTATCAATAACTATTCTTCCATACTCTGCTGGTTTAGAATGATATATTTCATTTTTTGTATATCTAGTAAATATCTCAAACAATCGTATTACCCATTTATCTTCTAATCTATCGAGCAAAACTAATACATCTTCAAATATATGAAAACTATAATTACTTTGTTTTATCAAATAAGTATTATGGCATTTGGGGCACTTATCATATTCATTAATTTTTTTATTTGTTTCAAATTCTGTATTACAATTTCTACAAGTACATTTTCCCTCTGTTTTTATAATAAAGTTTTGTTTTTCTTTCTGTTTCTTAACAAAAAAATACCAACCTTGTGGCATTTTTAATTCCTTATCTATTCTCTCCATTAATATTCTGTATTCTTTCTTTAAATAAGCCATATATTATCACTTTCCTTTCATTTATTAAGCTACATTTAATATGTTCTTTTCCCATAAATTCAAAAACTCTTTTTCTTCTTTATTAATCGCTGTATTTCTTTTTTCATATTTTTGTCTTACTTTTCCATCAAATACTTCAACTGTTACTAATGATTTATCTGGATTTTTTAACTTTCTTAAAAAATATATATCAGTAATACCATTAGCATATTTTTCACTATAATTACTATATACGCAATTATTTTGTTGATTTGATTCATCTTTCATATCATTTAAAGTTTTTGCGGGTCTAATACAAAACTTATTATCTTTATAGTTATTCCTTTTTAATTCTTCATATCTTTGCTTTATTTTCTCATCTAACAACTTATTTTCAGCAATTTTAACTTTTTTCATACTTATATCATGTGCTTCAGAAAAATTTGCTGGTAATAATTTCTTTTTAGTAAGTGGTATTCCTATTTTCATTAAATTATCTATATAATCTAAATAAAGTTGAATAGAAAAATTATTTTGTGTTTTTGAATATTCAGCCAGTTTAACTAAACTTATATAGTTATTTGCTTTTTCTAAATCATTTAAATTAGAAAATGATATTCTTAAAAGACTTCTTATTATTTCTATATTAGGTCTTTGAATCAGTTTTAATACATATAATTCCTCATATGATATATCGTGTTTCTTCATAAAATCATAAAAGTTCTTTTTTACTCCAAACCTTTTTTCAAAACTTCCTTTTTCAAAGAACCATTCAGCATGATTTAATGCTACATTATATAATTTTAATTTTAGTAAGAGTTCAAAACTTTCATATTTTGCCTTTTCAAATATGTTATAAAAATTGTTATATCTAACATCTTCTAAATGATTGATAGCATCACCTAAAGGTATATATTGATAAATAGTTCCTTTTTTCTTTTCATCTATATCTCTAAGATAGATAGCATCATATCCTTTATGCTTATAATATTCTCCTGCAAATACTCTCCATTTTTTTATTTCTTCATCATGATATATATTTATTCCCTTTGGACATCTGTTATTTAATAAAGTAATATCATATTCAGGCACATATCTAGCAAATTCTGCAATACTATTTGTGAATCTTCTAATCCTATTATTATAATATCTATATACTTGAAAATATCTCATAACTAATTTATTATTAATATTATCAACTATTGCTACATTATATAAGAAGAAGTAATTTTTTAGATTGCTTCTTCTTATTTCATATTTTTTTCCGCAAAATCTGCATATATCATGATATTTGTAATTTCTATCACTTAATAGTTTTCCATATGAATATTTTCCACAATGTGTGCATTCATATTCTTCTTTTCCATGTTCTATTAATAAATTATGCTTTATTGTACTTTCTTGTATGAATTTCTTCCACTCTCTAGTTAATTTTTCTTTTTTAGGCATCTTTTCTATAAATTCTCTTATTTCTTTTTTTACATACACAATTTGTTCCTCCTTATTAAGCAGCAAATAATGATATTTGTTCTATATCTTCTTTTTTACTGTTATCACTAGTATTTTCGTTATTATCATCAATGTCAAAAATAGATCCAAAGTTATCCTCGTTTTCTTTAGTTTCAACTTTACTTACATCTCCATGTTTTCCCCTATCTAATCTGGTTTCTTTAATTCCTAACTCTTTATTTGATTTCATAAAATATTCTTTAGCCCATTTGAATACTACTGCATCTTCTATAACAGCTACTCCACTTTTTGCTTGTTTCTTTGCTGTATCTTTAATATATGTAGCCATATCTTTTAAGTTCTTTTCTTCATTTAAAAATGCTTCATTCATTTCTGTTTGAAGCATTAAATGATTTACAATAATAATTAAATATTTATCTTTTTGACCTTCTAGCATTTCAGCTAATCTCTTTATACCTTCCATTCCTATTCCTACCTTTTTATAAATTTATACATTTTCTATTTTGTTAGCTTTTTTAATGTATTTTCTAATATTTTAATAGCATTTTGCCATCCTGTTACATATTCATATTTTTTAAAATTACCATTATCATCTAATATATTTACTTGCCATAATCCATCTATGTCAAACCACTCTTGTATGTGTTTTGTACCTTTCATAGTAGTTGTAGTTGCTCTTAAATCTGAAATATTAGGAGTATAAATTTCTACATCTGCTCCTCCATTTCTACTTATTACATTATATTTAAATGGTTCTGGTAGTTTAAATTCTTTTTCTATTTTTTTTCTTTGAGCTTTATCTATTTCTTCTCTTTCCATCATTTCATCAAAATAATATTCAGACCAATATTTTAATATTTCCTCATAATATTCCTTGTCTATTGCTGTGAATTTTAATTCAACTATATCATCATTGGCACTGGCCATACCACCTGCTTCTAATACTATGTTCCCTTCTGGATTTACCCATATAGCACCTCCTTCATCATCTCTTAGTACATTTACATATTCACACCCTCTTACATTTGGTAACACATACAATATTTTAGTATCGTTAATATAATTATCTTCCATTATTTCTTCATCTACAGTTATATTACCTAAATTTTTTATTTTGTCTTTGCAATAATCCATAAATAGTTGTTTATAATTTGATTTTTCTTTTTCTATACTCATCTATTTCTATTCCTCCTATTATTAAATAAATTAAGAGATGAATTTTACTTCACCTCTTATACAATTTTTTAAAATATATTACCTTCAAATATTGAATCTCCATCTTCTTTTGGTTGCCATATTAAAAATGTATTAACTTTATATTGTCCTTCATCAGATATTGTAGCTTGTCCGCTTAAACTATCTAAGTATTGTGTACCTGCTTTTGATTTAGATATATACATATAATATCTTGTAGAAATAAATTGTTCATCTATTTCTTCTTTATAGTTACAGCTTAGTACTAATAGTGCATTCATTGCCTTTGCTTTTTCTTTTAGCAACTTTATAAATAATTTCTTTATTGTGTTTCTCTCACCTTCATTAATTCCAGATATATATGCTTTTTCTAAAAATAAAGTCAAATATTCTTTTTTGTCCTCTAATTCTTCTTGTGTGCTTTCTTCTACATCAATAAAATTTATAGATTTGTTATTTCCTTTTTCTTTATTATAGCTTCCTTTCGTTAGTCTAACCATTGCTCTCGCAACAATTTTATTATTTATTTTAGCATACAAAACTTTTTTGTTACTATCAAAACAAGCTAATAGACATTTATTATAACCACCATCTCTGTAAGATAAGCATGTTTTTTCAGGATATTCTCCAAGAATCATAGTATAATAAAAATCATCATATTCTCCAATATCATATTTGTCTTTAACAATTTTTGAATTATTTTCAGTCCATTCTGTTATTTGACTATTATTTAATTCAAAATCAATTTCTTTGTTCAAATCGTTAGTATGATATTTCAATTTTCTAAATTCATTCATTAGTTCTGCTTTTATAATTAACTTAAAGGATTCTCTGTGTTCTTTATCACATTCTAAATAATATAAATATGCTAATTCCGATCCATTATTAAGTAAAAAGGTTTTTATATTTTCTTTATATTTTACTACAAATTCTTCACTAAATTGCATAGCATCTTTTAAGTTACTCCAATAATCGTCAAAATTTTCAATATTATCTTTTATACTTTGTAAATTACTATAATCATCTAATTTACTAATATTTCTTAATATATATGTTAATTCATTTTGTTTTGTTATTTCTGGAAGTAATTTTTCAATAGCATCATAATTAATCAGTATTTCTATTATATCACTTGCTTTTATACCTTCTATTCTATTAAAATCATCTTCTAACCAAGTATATAACGGTTTTATTCTTATTTTATCAGCTAATTTTGTTATTCTATCATCATTTGTTATATGTTTTAATAAATCTTTTTTTATAAACTGCCTTATTCTCAATAACCTATCATCTATTGGTAAACTTAATAATTCATTATATAACTTTATATATTGTTTTTCTATTGAAAATAAAGCGTTTATCTCTTCAAAGGTATATAACTGTTCTTTCAAGTAGTCTATATTATAATTTATATGATAATCCATTAGTTTTAACTTATTCAAGTGTTTCAATGTAAGTTCATTTAAATTAATATATTTTGTATAAAAATTTTTACTATATAAAATAGAATTACTTGGAATACTTAAAAAATCATTCATATTGTTTTGTATCAATTTTAGAAAATTTTTCTTATTGTTACTAATAGCATAAATTATTAATTCTTCTTTAGTTCCATAAATACTATCCAAAGGAAATTCTTTTAATTTATTACCATATATGAAATTTATATAACTACTTCTGTTACTAAAGATGCTTTCTAGTTTTTCTGTTTCTACCTTGCTGATTTTTTGCTCTATTGATTTTAAATCATATACACTACAACCGTTGCCTACCCACTTTAAAAGCATTCTGTAAGTAATATCATCATTATTAATTTTATCAGTAATAGATTTAATATAATTTTTTATTTCTTTAGCATTATTATTTATTACTTTATAATCTTGTTCATCTAATTGAATATATAAACTATGAGCATTTAAAAAATCTATGATGTTTCTTAATTCTTCATTATTTGATAACAATTCATAGATTTCTTTTATTACATTTGTAGGTATTAAATTTTTATCATCTAAATCTAATAAAGTAACTAATTTTCTTTCATTCTCTGATAATTCATTAAATTCTATATCACTTTGACAATGAAAATGATTTAGATTATTTGTAATTCTTTTTTTTAATGAAATGCTCTCATTTCTAAAGTATTTCAAGTAATCATAATATGATTTATAAAACAATTCTTTATTATATAATACATTAAGTATATCTTTTATTGAATAGTCTGTCATCTTTTCATTATGCTGCTTTATTGCTATTAATAATTCTTCAAACCCCACCATATCTAGGTCTTTTTTATATGCTATATTAAGATAATGTATAAATTTCTCATCTTTTATTATTTCTTCTTGTATTACTTCATTATCTTTATATTCATCATTTAAAATTTTATTTTGTTCTATTCTATTACAGCAATCTATAATTTCTTCTATTGGAAATTTTTTGATAAATTCTCTATTTATGCCATTGTTATTCATTCGAATTGCTAATTTAGCATGTTGTATTAATGTATTCATCCTTTTGAACCCCCTTTTTTATATATTCATACATTATTCTTGTAAACTCTACTGTTGATATTTTTTCCTTATCTATTAAAATTTCTAATATATCCATAAGTTGCATTGTATTGTTATTATTTGTAATAAATTTGGAAATGTTTTTCAGTAGATATTCTTTTACTATATCCGCACAAAACTGAAATTTTGTTGTTGAATATTCAAATTTATCACAAAATTTGTATAACTTTTCTAATGTGTCTATTTCTTCCTGCTTAAATCCTTCCATAACACTTTTCTTTGCCTCTAATAGTTCCTTTTCTTTTTCTAATTGTTTTTTTCTCTTCTCTTTTTCTCTAATTTCTTCTAGTTCTTCAGTAGTCAAAAATTTCTTTTGTAGCCATTCACAATTATAAGTTTTAGGTTCTAGTTCACAAAGTAATAAATATATATTTCTCAATTCTGACTTTTTAAAAAATTCATCTATTTTATCATATTTTAATGCTACTTCTAAAAACTTCAAATACTTTTTTGGTCTATAATAAAATATAAATTTCTCTAAGCAATTAAATAAAATTTTTTGCTCTTTTATGTTTAAAAATTTCTTTTTCAAATTTAGTGTATATGAAGAATACGAATAGCCATAATAATTTAATAATTCTTCAAAATCAAACCCAATATCACTAATTTCATTTATATTATATTTATTTATTCTTAATAAATATTTTAAAAATTCAAATGATTTCTTATTTTTTACTCCTTTTATGTATGATTTTAAATAATTTTCTTCGTTTTGTTTACCATTTTTCAAAATATTTTCAAAAAAATCTTTTAATAAAATTACATTGTTATCTACTAAAAAATCAAATACAATTTGTCTATAATAGCTACGATTTAAAAAAGATTCAACATAATTTTTTCCTGTCAATTCATTATATTTTTTTATGCTATTTAGTAGTCTATCTTTTTCATTTTTACAATTTAGTAGGAATTTATCTAGTATCTCTTCATATTTATCTTCTTCCATTTTTTTTGATACAATATCCCATTTTTCATCTAAAATATCAAAAGAATATAAGTTTTCACCTAATTCTTGATACAATTCTGTAAATGTTATAGGATTTGTTACATTTATCTCATATTTTATGGCATCTTTTATTCCTGAATATCCATAACATTTAATATCAAATTTATCGTATCTACACAATATCCCTCGAATAAAATTATATACATTATTTTCGTACGATTTCTCATTGTTTATATATACTTTACATAGATTGATTGCTATTTTTTCTTCAACTATTGAATATCCTAATTTGACAGTTTTTGGAACAGGATGATAATACAGCATAAAATAGTTTAGATATGCTATATCCTCTTCACTATATCCATTATTTAATAGTTCTTTATATGTAGTAGTATCTTCTTTTTGAAATCCTGTAGGTAATTTGATTAGTGCTTTTAATATTGATATGTCTTTTTTTCTGTCCTTGTATATTAATGGATATATATTTTTCACTAACCATGATAATATTCCTATATTTCCTATTACTTCCATATTTCTATCTTTTGCTAATAATCTTATTATTTGTTCTTTCTTATGATCAAAAAATTCATTAACTCTATCAGAAAAGATCGATAACACAAAAATTATTTCTTCTGTATTTGAATAATCTCTATTAAACAAATCCTCTCCATATTTATCATATTTTTTGCTATCATATAAATACAAAGCACCTTTAATATATATGTCTTTTTCAGCTACACTTTTTATCCTGTTAAGAAAGTCTATTAGTTGTGTTCCCATTATCATACTATTTTCTATAATATTCTTACCATATCCTAAGGCTAAAACTATAGCTCTGATATTTTCAATATTGTTTTCCATTCTTTCTTCATATCTTTCTAATAGTTCTCCAAAGTATTGAAACTTATATTTCTCTTGAAAATTTTGACAACTAACTCTTTTGTTCCAAATACATTTATTTTCTATTTCATATAAAATATTATTTGTTCCTTTTCCTGTTCGCGTATTAGATATAAATGCAATAATTTCATTAAATAGTTCAATATTTATTAGCTTTTCATATGCTTTATATTCTATTTTTTCAATTTTTTCTAAATTCATTTTTATCTCCTATCTTTATAAATTTAACCCCATTCTTCTCCCATTGCAAAGTAGTTGTACGGTTTATATACTTCTTTTGCATTAGGATTAGGTCTCATTACAAGTACATGATCTTTATAATGCTTATAGTAGCAATCTACATAACTTCCATTACTTAATCCTATAAAATGCTTCATACCTCTTTTTATTTCTTCTTTTTTCCAAAATGTCAGTGGCTCATCTATTATTATTGGTTCAAAATATATTAATTTTATTGTATCTGATGTATCACGATACTTTTGTACTTCTATTCTTTTTACTTTTAAATTATATATTTCTTTAAAATGTTCAAATCCCTTATCCGTTCTATAAGCAGTATATAAACCGGGAATAACATACTTATATCCAGATTCATCCATCAAATCCGGTTTGCTATATTCTACTGCATATAAATAATCATATTTTATTTTCATATATTATTATCCTTTCCTATTTTTCACAATTAAAATAAAAGATGAGATAACATCCCATCTTTTATGCAACTTTTTTAAATGACTTGTATAAATTATCTTGTGAATTTAGTTTCATATATTTTTTATAATTTTCCAAGCCATATTTATTAATTTTAATTTTCTTTTCATTTTGAATATCAGTTATTAGTTCTTCAGTATTATTATAATTGTAAAATAATCTAATGAATCCTTTATCAAGCACTGTTTTTGACCCTTCATATTGTTTTATAAGGTTAAACTTATATTTGTATTTTTTCTTTCCTCTGTGATCACTAATTCTTATTCCACAACATGCTCCATAATCTAGTTTTAGATATACACTTTTGGTTGTCCTAGCATAATACTTATGAACTAAAAAGCCTCTCTCTATTAAACTTTTTATTAACTTATTTGATACTTCTATTTCTTGTCTTCTTTTCAATAAGCAATTCCCCCTTTAAGCTATTTTTATATTCTTTTCGTTTTCTTTTAATTCACTACCAATATCATTTTCATTTAATGCCACTCTAAATTCAACTTTTATATTTTGTCTTTCTAATGACTTTACAGTATTTTCATACATTAAAGTACTTGTATGTAAAATTGTATATTTGTCTGCATATAAAAATACTTCTGATGCATTCATTTTTTGAACAATACTCAATATTAAATCTTTATCAATATTATTAGGAATACCTATAACTGTTTTATTTGTATTATTAAATAGCTTATGTGCTAATATCATTTCTGTAGCAATAATAATACTTGTACTATTATCTGAATTATACATATCAATCCAATTAACTGTATTATCTTTTAATATCATAGGCCAATTACTTGCTTTTGTTCCATTATATTCATTATTGCTACTAAACCATATATTTTCTGTATCTAGCCTATATTCATTATCTAATAAGATTCTTAAACCTTGAATTTTATTATTCAGAGTAACTGGAATGAATATTCCTTTGTGCGATTTATATGTCCATTTGAAATCGGTATCCTGGAAAAATCCAGGAATACCATCTAACTTTAAACCTTGTTCTTGTAATTTCATACATATTTCTTTTTTCTTATTGTTATTATTTTCTATACTTTTAAATTGATTTTCCTTAATATAATCATCTGTAAAATTCATTTCTTTTAACTTTTTATAATGTAAATCATTCAAATTTTGCATTTCCAAAAAATTTCTATAAACTATATCTCTGTAGTATTCATCTTTTACAGGATTATTATAGGTATATGGTATATTATCTAATACTGGTGTTTCTTTTAGTAATCTTTTAAAAGCTTCTTTTGTAGAAATATATTTCAAATTTGCATATAAATCTATTGAACTACCACTTAATCCACACTTTTCACACATATATACATTTTTTATAGTATTAATTTTTAAGTAACCATTTTTTTCTTTTGAACTTTGGCAGAACGGACAAATAGCATAAATATTCCATCCTTTCGTACATGTTTTCTTGAGGTGTAATTGATTCACGACATTAGTTATATTTATATACTCATACACATTATTATTTTGCATATGTATTCTCCTCTCTTTTGTTTAATCTGATAGCATATCATATACTTCTTGTGTTTCATACCTTAAAATAATTTTTCCATAGTCAATTCCGTTATACATTGGGCCTAAGTATCCTTCTACCGTTGGCTGATCATCTAATTCTTTTCTATGTACTGCTATTCCCTTTTTTCTTTCCTCACTATAGTCTTTAGTCAATTCATTAGATATTTCATTTATTTCTTCTCTTGTCAATATCCTATTGTTTAATTTACCACCAACAAATTCATATAAATATTCTATAGGATTGTATAAATTATAAATCCAGTTTTCCAAATCTTCTATAAATAGTCCAGTTTCAATTTTTTTACTATTTTCGATAATATTTATTTGACAGCACGAAATGATTTCTATTTCAAAACATCTATTTATTTTTTTATCTTTTAATATTATAATGCTACCTTTATTTTTATCTTCATTTCCTAGAATCCTTACTACAACATTATTAGATTTTAATTTTTCATTTATTTCACTTTCTAATTCTTGAATCTTTTCTATCAATTTTATTTTCTCCTCTCTATGCAGCCATTAAATTTTCCATATCATCTTCATAAAATGGCGTATATAATCTCATTAATTCTTTATTTGCTTTTTCATCTACTAATATTACTACTGCTCCTATTTCAAAAAAATATAATTGAATATAAGTCATAAAAACATTGATTATATCTGTATCAATGGCTGTTACTTCTAAATCAAATTTGTAATCTAATTTAAACATTTTTAATGTACTAGCATAAGCAAGTATCATTGCACCACTTCCGCAATTCATTTCTATCATTTTCCCATTATTAGCTTTTTTGTTTATATTAATAACACCTTGTAACTTTTTTCCTACTTCTTGTATTGGATTATTATTAATTAATTTCAAATAACTCTGATTAGTAATTTTTTGATATATTTCTCCCAATATGTCATAAGGATCTTTTTCATGACAAAATAATCTAGTTAGTTCTATTGATAATGCATAAAAATTAGATTGTTCTTCTTTTTCATAATTTTGAAATATCTTTTCATACATATTGCTATTTTTTTGACTATAAGATACTTTATTACTTAAAGTTATTGCAAATAAAGATACAAAATCCTTGAAAACTTTTTCTGGTGAATATTTATCTTTATTGAAATTTAATAATTTTATAAACACTTCATATTTATTATCCATTTAAAATTCCTTTCCAATAATAAAAGTGGATATATTTCAATCCACCTTTATATTCAACACTTAATTATTTTTTATCTCAAAATGGCAAGTCATCACTACTTGTTATTTCAAAGTCTGAACTTGTATTGTTGTTATTTGCAAACACATCTCCATATTGACTAAAAGCATCCTCTTTTTTGCTATCTGCAAAATATACTTCTTCAGCTATTACTTCAGTTGCATAATGCTTCTGACCTTGCTCATCATCCCAATTTCTAGTTTGTATCCTTCCAACAATTCCAACCTGTTGGCCTTTCTTAAAATATTTACTACAAAATTCTCCTGTTTTAGCCCAAGCTATAATTGGAATAAAATCAGCTTGTCTTTCTTCATTTTCTCTTACGAATCTTCTATTTACTGCCAAACTAAAATTAACAACTATCGTGTTGTTAGTTTGTGTATATCTAGTTTCTGGATCTTTTGTTAGTCTTCCTATTAAACATACATTATTCATTATCTAATTCCTCCTTGTTTCTATCTAAATCTTGCTTTACAAATTTTATTAACTTATCTTCTAAGTCTTTCTTATTTTTATACTTAAACACTTTACTTTTTAACCTTTCATCTAAAAGTCTAACTTCTTTTTTACTCTTGCTTATTCCTATAAACATTAATATTTCATCCATATCTATTTTCTCCTATGCTATTAATTTTATTTCTTCCATTACTATGCTGCCAATTCTTTCTTCTTGCTCTGTTTCTTCCTTATACAAATCAACCCAATTGTTATTTTTAAATGGATTTCTTTTGTTTCTTATATCTTCATCAATATATAAATGACTTGATTTTGCTTGGTTCATTAGTTCTTTTGCTTTTTTAACTGCTTTCCTCTTATTCTTATATCCACATTCTATAAATAATGCATCATCTTCACCATTTTCAAAATCAGCATAAAATTTTTGATATACTATGTAAATTACCATGTTATCCTCTTTTCTTTATAATTTTATTATTAAAAATTTAATTACTTCATCAGTTATCCTATAAAATCGTTCAATTTCTCTTATTGCAAATTCTCTCATCTTTTCTTCCACTTGAAATTGATACACTAAATAATGTCCTTCATTATTTTTCCTTATTTCATAAGCTAATTTCTTTATTCCTAAATCATCTTTTTTAGTTATTTCAGCAAAATTTCTTATATTATTTTCTATTTTTAAGATAACTTTGGAAGTTTCCTCTTTGCTTAAATCTGTTTTTATAATTATTACATTTTCATATTCATTCATTTTATAAATTCCTCCTCAAAAATAAAAAGCTATCTTATTGATAACTTTAAAATTTATGCTGCTAATGGTATTTCATAGCAACCTTGTTCTTCAATTTCTTTTTTTATTGATTTTTCTCTTCTGTCTAACACATCTTCATAATCATATAAAATTTCTAATTTGTTATATTTGATTACTAATGATATTATTAATTGAGTATTTGGTATTTCTTGAATATCTGTAGTGGATTCCGCATCATCAAAGAATATTGGAGCATTTATACCAGAAATATTATTAAATACATTCGATATTTCTAAACAAGCTCTTGCTTGTTGCGATTTGGATAGTTTTTTATAATCTCTTCCCTCATATTGTATATTACAGCACTCCACTATCTCTCCTGTTGTTTTTACTACTTTACTAAATTCAATATCAACCTTATTTAAATACTTCTTAATTCGTTCTTTTTGTGCTTCAATTACTAATATTTTTAATTTATTAGCAATTTTCTTTTGCATTTTATTAAGTTCCAATTTTTCTAGTATTTCTTTTTGTGCTTTTTCACAAATATTTATTACTTCTTTTGCCTCTTGTACTCTTTTACTTTTTATTTGAACTTCTTGATTATGAAATAAAATATCATTTTTTTCTTTTAGCAAATTATCTATTTTTTCTTTTATATTATCTCTTTCTGTCTGTAATTCTTTCATATCATAAGTACTTAATTTTTCATAAAGAGCTTGTTTTTCTTTCTTTTCTTCAGCTAATTTTTTTGCAGTTTCCTTTAATTCATTTGCTTTTTCTTGGAATCTATTCATTTCCTTTTGAAAAAATTGTTTTAAATGCTCTCCTGCTTCATTATCTTTTATTTCTTGTCTACAAGATGGACATATTGGATGCTCATTTTCAACTTGTTTTAGCTTTTTGTTTTCTCTATTATATTGTTCTGAAATTTTTTCTAAATCTTCTTTAATAATCTCTTGTAGCCTTCTATTTATTCCCTCTATGTTTCTCTTTAAATCTTCCAAATTAGAATTATCGAAATTCATTGATATACTTTCATATTTTTCTTGTAAATCTTTTAACTCCTGTTCTCTTGTAAATTCCAATAAACATCCTTCTTGCTCTAATGCTATACTTCTCAATGTCTCAATCTTTCCGATATTTTTATTGTATTCTTTTCCTAATCTATCTATATCAGCATTTCGAGCATCTGTATAACTACTTAAATTTTCTATTGGTTCTTTTATTACCTGTTGCTCATATTCATTTAGTAATTCAAATGTTTCTTCGGAGTCAATAATAGGTAATATATTTCTAACCAAATCCTTTTGTTCTTTTGGTTCTAAAGTCCAAAAATAATACGGATTATGTGCTACTAAAAATATATCTTTATTTTTATAGAATTGAGCTAAATTTTCTTGTTTTATTTCTTTGCCATCTAAAGTTAAGTGTATTTCTTTACCTTTATCTCTAATAAGTCTATGTTCTATACCAAAATTGTCTACAAAAGTTATATCAACGATAACATTGCTTACTCTTTTAGTATCATTGGCAACTTGTTCTTTTTCTTTTCCATTTAAACTAGTACCTGTTAGACACCAATTAAAAAGACTTCCAACTGTTGTTTTCCTTTGGAAATTTGCTCCTACAATATATGTTTTATTTTCGTTAAATTCAATATTGAATCCATCTGGCAAATCTTTGTACCCAACTACATTATTAATACTTTTTATATACATTTTTTCAAACCTTTCTATCCAGCTTTTTCACCTAATGAAAATATATTATCAAAATCGTTAATATCTGGATCACCTAATATTTTATCTATACTATTTTCATCTAAACTTCCTTCAGCATCTACATTTTCAGTAACAGTATCATTGTTATTGCTTTCTTCATTATTTGTTGTGTATTTGTCTTTTTCAGCATCATCTATCGTTGGAATTGCAAATGTTTGTGTTATAGCATACTTATAAGCACCACTTAGTGCCTTATATACAGCCCAACCTTCTTTGTCTGCTCCTTCTCCTGGTATATTTACATCCATATAATCACATTTTCCATCTTCATTTGGTTCTGCATCATAAAATCTATATACCATGTCTATTATTACATCATTTCCTTTTTGTACAACTTGATTTAGCTTTAATGGTATCATAATAACCTTTTCTTCTATCATTGCTTCTCTTGCTCTAATTATAATACTCGCAATTGATGCATAATCAAATCCTTTTTCTTCATTGGTTTTATCTTTAATTATTGGACCAATTTTAGTCATAACATTTAATATTTTTATTGCTATCATCTTTTATCCTTTCCCTACAAATTTGTAGATTACTTTAAACTTTTAATTTTAATTTTTCTTTCTATAGAAAAAACCTCTACATTATTATCATTTTCACAAAATTCCATTGTTCTTATATCTGTTAATCTATCTTCATTTAACAAAACATATTGAAATGGTATATTTAAGTCTTTAAATTCTTTCATTGCTATTTCTAATGTTCTTATACTTTTATTGCTTACAGGCCAGAATACTGACTTCCATCCTATGATTATATAATCTTTACCATCTCTTTGAAATTTTCTGTAGATATCTAGTTTTTTGAATTTATTATTGCTAATTGGCTCTTTTTCTTTAAGTTTTGCTTGTATTAGTTCATAACCTTGTTTTGTCGTGCAAAATCTTACTTGATATTTTTCTGTTTTGTTTCTTTTTTCCCCTAGAACTCTTTCTATTGACTCTTCATTAAACCAATCTTTTTCTCCAAATACTAGCTCTACATAATAATCTTCGTAAAAATCATCTTTTCTAATAATAAAGCCTAATCTATTTTTTACCTCTCCAAAATTTTTTCCCATACCACTTATTTTAACTAATTCGCCATAGTTATATTTATTTCTCATATGTTTTATCCTTTATTTAGTTAATTCTTCTTTTAAAACATAGTAAAAACTTTTTGAATATTTTTCTATTTTGCTCTTGTTTTCCTTATAAAAATTGTGTATAATTTTAGCAATATAAACTATAACTTTAATAGTTATAAGTAGTAATATTATTAGGGATTTTTTTATTATCTTAAACATTTTAAAAATTTCCTTTCATATTAATATAAAAAAATAAAGCTGTTTAAGTCCTAATTAAACTGCTTTTTTTAATTCTTCATCATTAAATTCTGTTACTGTTCCATCTGGATTTATAATTTGTATAATTTTATATTTACAAAGGATATTCATATTTTCTTCAACTTTTGCACTTTCTACTTCAATTATAGTTCCAACTCCATATTTTAATATATCTTGATTAGCTCGTGGATGTAATATATACTCTACATCTTGATTATTCATATCTTGAAATATAATTTTATCAAATTTATTTCCTTTAACTAAAGTTGGCATAAATTTCTTTGTTGTCATACGATTTGAGAAACTATCTTTTTTTGTTTCTTCTATTTTAGCATTTTCTTTTTCTTCCTTAACTGGTTGTATTTGTTCTGCTTTTTCTACTTTTGAAGTTTCTTTTTTGTCTTTTTCCTTTATTGTTGTTTTATCTGCTAATTGTTTATTTTCTTCTTTGGCTTCAGCTAATTTTGGAAGTGCATCTGTTACTAATTGAGGTTTTATATCTGTTCTATGTAAATCTATACTATAATAAGTACCATATGCAAGACTTTGTTGTTCTGTAAGTGTTAATTCAAATGGAACGCCTACTATACTCATTCCAGCTCTTTTATATTTAACAATTTCAGATGCAATATTAGATAGTGAAATTCCTCCACTTGTACTTAGATTCCATACTCCTCCTGCTTCTATTCCATCTAATGCAAATTTTAATGTACCTTTTAACTTACATTTACCACTTTGTCTATGGCTACATTCTTCATTACATTCTACTTCTATTTGTGTATTATTATTTTTAGAATCTTTTCCAACAGTTATTGCCTTTGTTCCATTTCCTATACATACAGCTTTACCATTCACATATCTTTTAAATTTAAAATTAAATGGATTTTCAGATGTAAATCTTATTTTTAATTTCGTTGGTTGTCCTGGATATAATTGTTTAAAGATTTCTACCATGTCATAACTTGTACCTTTATCCTCTTCAACATGAAAATATGGTAATTTTTCTGGTATTCCTTTCTCATTTTTCTTTCCTGTCTTTATATTTCCAATTACTCTTTCTCTGACTAAATCTTGTATATTCATATTATTTTTTTCTCCTTCCATTTAAGCAGCAATATCTTCTATTTGTTCTTCCGCATAATCTACTAATTCTATCAACTGCTCTGTTACTTTTTCTTTTAAATTTTCGTAATCTTTTTTATTAATATAGGAATCTTCACTTTCAAATTCATTTTCTTCTGGGTTCATATTATTGATTTTTACATCATTATTGCATAATAAATTTTCAAATTCCCATATAATATCTTTTGCTGTTTCTTCACACCAAGACTTACTAACTAGCATATTTTAACACCTCCTGATCGTATGAATACTCATATAATTTTTCTAAATCTAGTTCAACTACAGGAAGTCTCAAAAACTTTACTGTTACTTTTTTAGGAATGTTTTTTACAATTCCTAAATCTAGTAAAAAACTTATCAAATTGCTATTAGCATAATTATCTATAACAACTTGATTTTCTTCCAATTTTTCTTCTACATTGACTGTTACATTTGAAATATGAGATAAATTTGTATCATTTTCTACATAGCCATAAATAGCTAAACTTAATTTGCCTTTTTCATATTCTCCTAAATCAAAGAAACAATTTTTGTACTTTACACAATTTGATTCATAGTTAAATGTTTTCATTTACATTTCCTCCAATTTCTTATAAACTTTATTTTTGTATTCAAAAACAAATAATCTACCCTCCTTCCCTATTTTTACACAAAAAAATAACAAGTCTAATTCTTTCAAATTTTACTTGTTTTTCTTTGTTTATTTAATTTTAAGCACAATTCCCCCTATAGCTGTGTTTTAACTATAAGTGGCATTTTATAAAGTGCTACTTACTTTACCTTTGCTAAAATTGCAAAGTCATGCTGATATAATCAGCTTTACCCTGATAATCAGGTATAACTATAAAGCTTTTTCTTTATAGTTACTAATTTTGAATACATTTATATTATAACTCATATTTTATCAAAATGGAATAGGCACATAGTAAATTTTCTTTATGTTGAGGCTCTAACACTTTGAAACTTTTTTGTATCCGCTGAAAAAAATGGAAGATGTTTACTCTTCCATTATCTTTTGCAACATTTCTATTTTTTCATTTGGCATTCTCATCAACAAATTTCTAATAGACATAACCGATTCTCTAACGGCTGATGCTGTACAATTATAAATTTTAGACATTTCACAAATTTTTTTTCTTTTTCCCTTTGTTTTATCTAATCCAAAATACATAATAAATCTTTCTTTTTGTAGATTTGTTCCCTTTGGCAATTCTTTAACTATTTTTAAGAATGCTTTTTTTTGCTTTTCATTAAGGCTTTCTTTTTGTGCAAATAGCAATAAATTATCCATAATCTCTCTTTTTCTCTCAAATTGCATCTATATCATCCTTTCTAAAATTTCATTATCACTAATTCTAATACTTTTTTATGATAATACTTTCTTTAAGACTTCTTTGACGCCATCTTGAGTAACTGGTTTAACAATGTATTCATTAAATCCAACTGTATTTATGAAGAAATCTCTTTTATCTTTACTAACTGTATGTATAATAACTGGTGTAGAAAAATTTTTTAGATTCTTTAATTTTTTTAAGCATTCTTCTCCAGTCCCATGTTGATAAATATTATTCGAAAAAATAATATCGTAATGCTCTCCGTATTTAATCTTTTCTACAATATCATTAACAGTGGGTACAATCTCAACACTAAATCCTAAGCTTCTTAATACTTTTTCTGTATTGGTGTAAGATGAAGATAAGTAATCCCCTATTAGGGCTTTCTTTCCTTTATATATTGGATCTTTTTTTATTTCTCCACCGCAAACACTAAAAGTGTCAATTTTAGAATATTTTTCATTTTCATATAAATCTACTAATTTCTTTAGTTCTATATTTTCTTTCAAACAAAAAGAATATCTATCCATAATCTCTTTAAGTGTCTTTTGATTTTCCAATTTTTCTTGCAAATACTTGTTTTTTTGAGAAATTAACATATAAATTCCAGTAATTAAAATGAGTAAAAATATTCCTAAAATGCAATACCACACAAAAATACCTCCTTCCTATAAAAATTAGCTTGCTATATATTTATTTCATCTAAACTTCCGATTTAGTTATATGTTAAAACTTTATTGAACATAATACAATAGTAGTATGTCAAAATCAAAAGGAGGTGGCAAAGATTGTTACAAAGACAAGAAAAATAATAGCAAATAATATAGTCTATTTTAGAGTAAAAAAAGGTTGGTCACAAGAATATTTTGCTGAATTGTTGGGTACAAGTTCAGGCTATGTTTCCGAAATGGAAAACGAAAAAAGAAATATATCAAGTGATTATATAGACCATATCGCCAATATTTTTAAAATTGAGCCACACGAATTATTGATAAATCGTTTACCTGTTGATATAAGACGAATAGACAGACATAAGAGATAATTGGGACTTATCTCTTATATTTTTTATAGCAAGTATTCTTATTATAACATACAAATCAAGTTTTGAATATATATTCCGAATAAATAAACGGCTCTTAAATATTCCATTTGAATGCTACAATGTTGTAGAGGTGAGTAAGATGAATGATAGTATCTTTGTATATAAAGATTATGGAAATATAAAGTTTGATATAAAGTCAATTATGGATAGAAAAAATATTTCTGTAAATCAAATTGTTAAAAAAACTGGATTACATCATCAAGTCATAAGAAGATATTATGATGGAACTATTGTAAGATATGATAAAGATGTTTTATCAAAATTATGTTTTGTTATTGGTTGTGATCTAAATGATTTTATGCATTATGAAAAACCGAAAAAATAATTTTTGCCATTATGAAATAAAAATAATAAGAAGTTTTCTCCTTATTATTTTTTATATTATAAATTTTTCCTTATAACATTGGATAATAATTTCGTTTTTCTCATCTTCAGTTAATTCTCTTTTAACTTCTTTTATTTTATAATCAATTCGCTCTACAACATTTTGCATTGTTAAATCGAGCTTTTTTGTTGAAAATACCTTTTGATTTCTAATAATTGTTCTTTCTATTTTTTCTTCTCTATTGCAAAAGAAATATAACATTATAGCTGCACCTAATATTACTCCTAAAATTAAAAATATATATTTTTCTTCCATATCTTTTACTCCATTCTTTTCATTTAATGATTTCCTTTTAAGTCATAACCTACGAGCTGTAGTTTTATTTCTATTTCAGATATTTGATAACCTAATAAACCAATTGTTTTAAGATTAGTTTTTGTTTTATTTACTAATTGCTTTATTTTTAATATATTATTTTCTTTTAATATTTCTTCTATATCTTTTTTTAGATTCAATTTTTCTATATTTTCTTCTAACATTTTACTTCTCCCTACATTCTTTATTATACAACCATTTTCCATAATTTTCAAGAAAAAACAACATAAGAGCTACTATTTCTAGCAACTCTTAAAAATAAAAGGGGATGTTTGTGCTAATTGCTTAACTACAACTAGCACTTGTTTTACTGTTCTTTTAATATATTATCTGCTTCTTCCTCTGTCAAATATCCATATTCAATCATTTTCTTCATAACCTGTTTTTGTCTTTGCTTTGCAAGTTCTGGATTTTTAGTAGGTGCATAAACAGATGGAGCATTTGGAATACCTGCCAATAAAATACATTCATAATCTGTCATTTCATTTAATTCTTTATTAAAATAGCCTTTACATGCTTCTTTTGGTGTATCATATCCATCTCCAAAATAACTTGTATTCAAATATAGTTCTAGTATCTCATCTTTATCACAATTTTTTTCAATTTTAAAAGCCATAAATACTTCAGCAATCTTTCTTTCTATTTTCTTTTCCTGTGTAAAATATATATTCTTTGCTATTTGTTGTGTTATTGTGCTACCACCTTCAACAAAACTCATTGCTTTTATATCATTAAAAGCTGCTCTTCCTATTGCGATTATATCAATTCCATTATGTTTATAAAATCTATGATCTTCTACAGATATTACTGCATTTTTATACATTTGTGGTAACTCTGAAATTTTTGTATAATTCTCTTTACTTTTAATCTCTGCAATTTTATCTTCTATACTTGTTTCTTCTATTGCTTTTTTATACATATCATATCCACTACCCACAAATAGTAATCCTATACTTATTGAAACTAATACTACTATAAAAATTATTTTTTTTAAAACTTTCACTATTACCACCTGCCTTTAAGGGCTACTTACTATTCTATTTAGTATAATTTTTTTGTACTTTATCAGGAAGTTCATCAAATTGCACTTCTTCCCAATTATTTACCCCAGTTATTGCTAATACTTTTAATTTCAAATAAGCATCTTCTCTTAGTTCTCTGCTTGTCTTAAATGTAAATTCTTTCTTTTTTCCCTTTTCATTGTAACAGTCTAAAGTGTATTGATATTTCATATCATCTGTTACAGAAACTTGTTCTATTTTTGTATTATCAATTTGTGTATAATATGTAAATGATTTAAACTCTATAAAGTATATTGTTAATCCACAAATTGCTACTGCTACTAATACCATTATAAACATTGGTATTTTTTCTTTTAGACTTTCCATCTCTCTTTCCCCCTATTCTGATATAATATTAATTTTTCCATTAAAATTTTCTAACTTAACAATTAAATAATAACTCATACCATCAATATAAACAGTATCTTCATATTCTCCATTTTCTTTTATTAATGATATTTCATTATTACCTAGTTTATTTATTACATTGATACTTCCACTTTCTTTTTCTACATTTATTTTTAATTTAATGTGATCTCCATTTTTTCTATGCAATAGTGTTCCACCAAATATACTTTCTTCACTTGTTGTATTTTTATATTCTGCTTGATATGTTCCTATATATTTATCAGTTCCAAAAACTCTTTTCCCTTTTAGCTGTTTATCTTTTGAAAGTCCTTCTGTATCAAAACTTTGTAAAAATGTGTCATAAGCATTTATCATTTCATCTTTTGGCAAAGTCCATCCATTACATATTGATACTCCTAATATTACTACTAGAGCAATAAATCCTATTATTATCATTTTGAGAAATCCAAATATAAACATATCTATTTCTCCTCCTTTATAATATTTTTACTACCCCAATATGTAGCCAAAAAGTACATTCCATAAATTACTCCAATGATTAATACTGTTGCAACTACTGATGGTAATAATTGTTCCGTACTTGCTAAACCTGACATCATTGAAAGTGCAAATTGTATTCCAAATATAGAATGTATAATTGCTAAAATAAGTGGTAATATGAAAAATATTCCTATTTGTCTAAATAGTGCTTGATTTATCATTTTTTCATCACAGCCTATTTTTCTTAAAATAATATATCTTTGCCTATTATCTGAACTTTCTGTTAATTGTTTTAGTGCTAAAATAGCTGAACTTGCAATTAAAAATATTATACCTAAGTAAATTGCTATAAACACTACCAATGTTGCTATTCCTACACTTGATTCTATAATAGCAATTTTTGTCAATCCATCTATTTCAAGTCCATTATCTGCTAAATTTTGTATAAGTCCTGAATTACTACTTGTAAAAATTGCTTCTATTTTTTCTTTTTCTTCATCTGTATTTGCGTTGTAATTTGCTGCTAAAAACATCATTTCTTTTTGTTCATCTTTTAAGTCACAACTATCTGGTACTAATATAATTCCTGTATTTACATGGCTTGTTGACATCATAATATATCCAGACTTACATTCATTATATTTAGAAACATATTCTTTTCCATTTATTACAAATTTATTTTCATTTTTTAATGCCATATTTCTAATGTTTTTCATACTGTCAAAATCACAAAGAACTATATATTCATTATCTTTTAATTCATATTCTTCTTGCCCATATAATCTTGCTATTTTATTGTAGTCTGAAACTTTTACAAATTGTTCTGCTGTTTCATATCTTAACATAGGATATAAAGTTTTTACCTCATCAAGATTATCTCCAAAAAATGTTTTCCAAGTTATATTGTTATCTGCATATATTGGTATTTCTACTACATCTTTTAATAAGTTCATATCAAATCCATTTTGTGTTAATGTATATTCTACTGATTTTTTAGAATCTTCCCTTTGCTCTTTTGTATAAATTTTTTCTATTCCATATATTGTTGCTTTTTCTGGTAAATTTGCTGTTTTGTATAAATTAATATCTACTGGTGTCATTTCTTTTAAATCTTGTTGCATTGTGTTTCTTAAAGATAAACTAGATGATAATACTGAAATTGTCATAAATAGCATTAAACATATTACACTCATACTAACTACTGTTGTATTAATTTTATTGTTTAATTGTCTTAGCACAAACATGTTTGTTCCTTTTAAATACGTTTTTTTCATTGATTGTACTAATCTTAATATAAACCCTGATAAAGACCAAAATACTCCAATTGTTCCAATTATTCCCATTAATATTGGTGGCAATATTTTATCGGCTGTATCAAGTGTTTGTACCCCTGCTGTTACTTTCCAATAGCTATATGCTAATATTCCTGCTGACATCAAAAATACTAATATTGAAATAATTGGATTTTTTAATTTAATAGTTTCGTTTTTCTTAATTGCTGTAAGTAAATTTATTAATTTATATCTTGAAATTGTGATTGTGTTAAAAAACATTACTGCAAGATACATTACTGCAAAATATATACAAGTTTTTATACATGCACCTTTTGAAAACACAAATTCAAATTTTGTCATATTTGCTTCAAATAATTTTGCAACTAATACTGACATAAATTGTGATGCAAATATTCCAATTACAATTCCTGCTATTAGTGATAATATTCCTACTAATATCGTTTCAAATAAAATTATTTTTGATATTTGTCTTTTTCCCATTCCAAGTGTCATATATATTCCAAACTCTTTTTTTCTTCGATTTATCAAAAAATTATTTGCATATACTATTAAAAGTCCTAATATTACTGCAACAAATACTGATACAAATTCTAACATTCTAATCATCATTGTTATAATATCTCTTTGTGATTGTGATACTTGTAACATGGCTTGTTGACTATCTAAAGAGTTAAACATATAAAATATTGCTACTCCTAAAACTAATGTTATAAAATAGATAGCATAATCTTTAAAACTTTTTTTCATATTTTTAATTGATAACTTAAATAACATCTCCAAGCTCACCTCCAAGTAAAGTTTGAACTTCTATTATTTTTTCAAAGAATTGTTTTCTTGTGTCATTCCCTTTTGTTAATTCATTAAAGATTTTCCCATCCTTTATAAATAAAATTCTATTTGCATAACTTGCTGTAAAAGAATCGTGTGTAACCATTAAAATTGTTGCATTTAATTTTTGATTTAATGCTTCAAAACTTTCCAATAATTGTTTTGCTGATTTTGAATCTAAAGCTCCTGTTGGTTCATCTGCTAATACTAACTCAGGATTTGTAATAATCGCTCTTGCTGATGCTACTCTTTGTTTTTGCCCTCCAGATATTTGATATGGATATTTGTTTAATATTTCTGTTATATTTAATTTTTGTGCAACTTCTTTAACTCTTCTATTAATTTCATGTGCATTTACTTTTTGAATTGTTAGTGCTAAAGCTATATTTTCATAAGCTGTTAAAGTGTCTAATAAGTTAAAATCTTGAAAGATAAATCCTAATTCTTCTCTTCTAAATTTATTTAACTTATTGCCTTTTAATTTTGTAATATCCTGCCCTTTAACTATTATTTTTCCTGCTGTAACTCTGTCTATTGTTGAAATACAATTTAATAGTGTTGTTTTTCCGAGATCCGCTTGCTCCCATAATTCCAACAAATTCTCCTTTTTGAACATTAAAGCTAATATTGTCAATTGCTTTTGTTAAGTTTGATTTGTTTCCATAGTATTTTTCAATGTTTTTTACCTCTAATACATTTTCCATTCCAAAAACTCCTTCCATGTTTTGTTATATCTATAATAGCACACTTCTTTTTTTACTAACATCGATTTACCTTACAATAACCTTACATTTTTGTAAGGTTAGAAAAAGCTAGCACAATGTCTAGCTTTTAATCTCTATTATTATTTAATTCAATAGCAAATTCAATATATTCGCCATCATTTTTCGCCATTATTTTTCCTTTATGCAATTCAATGATTTCTTTTGCTATTGCTAATCCTAATCCTGTTCCACCTGTACTGCTTTGTCTTGCCTCATCTGCTCGATAGAATTTATCAAATAATTTTTCTAACTTATATTCAGGAATTGCATCTCCTTTATTTCTAAAAACAATCTTAATTTTTTCGTTTTCTTCATTAATTTTTATTTCTATATTTGTATTTTCATAACTATAATTGATTGCATTTTTTAGTAGATTACCAAATGCTCTGGCTAGTTTATCTCCATCACCTTCATAATATAAATGTTCAGGTTTTGTAATTTCACATTTTAAATTTCGTTCTTGTAACATAGGATAACACTCATCAACTAACTGCTCTATTAGAAATGGAATATCCAATTTTTGTTTACTTATAGGCATATCTTGTATATTATATCTAGTTATTTCAAAAAATTGATTTGTTAATTCTTCAACTCTTAATGCTTTATCTAATGCTATCTTGATATATTTTTCTTGTGATTGTTTTGAAATATCTTTTTCATCTGTTAATAAATTCAAATATCCTATTACCGATGTTAAAGGTGTCTTTAAGTCGTGAGCCATATACATTATTAAATCGTTCTTTTTGTTTTCTGCTTCTCTTGCTGCATTTTGACTATTTATTAAATCTAATCTTATTTTGTTCAATTTATTTTCTAACAAAATTAAATCATTTGATAATTTTATTTCTTTATCTGGTTCTTTTATAATTTTATCTACTGACTTCATAATTTCTAACATTTTTTGACTCATATTTCTTGTAACAATAAAAGTAATACCTATAAAAATAATCATATAAAATATGACCATCATAATAGTTTTATTTCGTACAAAAAATAGATATAAACTTCTATTAAAACTCGATACTTCATTTGCTATTGTATCATTATAAAATCCATCTACAATCAATGAAAATATTAGTATCACAACAAAAGTATAGCCTAGAATTTTTAAAATGCTTTTAGTTGCTATATTATTCTTCAATTTAGTTATTTCTCTGTAATCATTCAATTTTATATCCCACTCCCCATACCGTTTTTATATATTTAGGATTTTTAGTATCTTCTTTTAGCTTTTCTCTAATCCTTCTAATATGTACCATTACAGTATTATTATTATCTAAATATTTTTCTTTCCATACTTTTTCAAATAGTTCTTCTGAACTAACGACCTCTCCTTTTTTACTTGCAAGATAAAGTAAAATATCAAATTCTATTGGAGTTAAATCGATTTCTTTATCATACAATAAACATTTATGCTGTTCTTTGCATATTTCCAAACCATCAATATATATCTTTTCTTCATCAGTTTTATAATTGTTGTATTGTTTATATCTTCTTATTGCTGATTTGACTCTGGCAACTAATTCGAGAGAATTAAATGGTTTTGTGATGTAGTCATCTGCACCTAATGTTAGTCCTGTAATTTTATCTTGATTTTCAATTTTTGCTGTTAGCATTATAATTGGAAAGTTTAGTTTTTTATTTCTAATATATTGACATATTTCAAATCCGTTTTTTCCTTTTATCATTACATCTAATATTGCACAATCTAATTTAACTGTATCTATACATTTTATTGCTTCATCTGAATCGTAAAATTTATATATATTATAATTTTCATTTTTCAAATAAACTTCTACTAAATCTGCAATTTCTTTTTCATCATCTAATATCAAAACATTCATCATAATCCTTCTTTCCCTTGAATTATAACATATATTTTGCTTTTTTTCATCTGTTTCTTCATTTCGTAAGAAAAAGTTAAGATTTATTTAAGTATTTTTTAAAACTTATTTTTCTTTATTCTTGTATAATAAAGACAAGTTACAAGGAGGAGAAAAAATGAAACAAAAAAAGAAAAAATTAAACATACAAAAAATATTATTTTTTATACTATTTATAATTTCAGCAGTATATTGTATTAATAGATGTACTGTTAATACAAATATAAACCAATCATTATTACCTAATAGTATTAATAATTCAAACTATAAAATTATAAAACAAGATACCAATAAAAATTATTCTGGAATAGGTCAAGAAAAGATTAATAATAAAGATGGATACTTTACAACATTTACAACGAAAGAGAAAAATAAAAGAACATATATCGAATATAAACAAAATGGTAATTCTTCTTGGTCTAATTCGGAATATTGGAATGGTACTATGGCTGAAAACGGATGTGGAATAACTGTAATGTCAATTATTTTAAGTGGTTACAATAAAAATTATACTCCAGAAGATCTTAGGCAAAAATATTATCCAGTATTAAATTATGATAATCTGTCTAAAGAATTATCTTCTGTTTATGGAATTGATAATTCAGACTTTTATTATGATTCTACTCATTTATCAAATAAAAATATAATAAATCATTTAAAAACTGACCGCCCTATTATCATTTGTGTATGGAATAAACCAACTGACAACAGGTGGACTACTGCCTCTCATTATATGGCTTTACTTGCTACTGATGGTAAAAATATGGTTTATGTTTCTAACCCTAATGGATTAGAAAATAATAGCAAAAGTTCTGGTTGGTATAATATTAATGAAATAACGCCTTATTTAGCCAAAGCATTATATATTGAAGAATATTAAAATTAGAGAGTTCAAATTTGAACTCTCCTTTTGATATAATCAAAATGTTTCGCTTATAAAACTACTTTTAGGAAATACAATCTTCACTTCTGTTCCAACATCTTTTTCCGAATTTAGCTCTAAACCTAATCCTAGTTTATTACATAATTTCTTACACAAATATAATCCAATTCCTGTAGCTTTTTGTCCTCTTTTTCTTCCATTTTCTCCAGTAAATCCTTTTTCAAATACTCTAGTAATTTCTCCTTTTCTAATTCCAATTCCATTGTCTTTTATGTATAAAATCGTATTCTCTTTTTTAATTTCTGAATAAATTTCAATTTTCTTACTATCTTCCTTACTGTATTTTACTGCATTTTGTATAATTTGACTTAAAATAAACATACACCATTTATGATCCGTATAAACAATTGTATTTATATCATGTGCATCTATGTTTATTTTATTTTGAATAAGATTTCTTTTATTTTTTATAATAGAAGAATTTACAATTTCTTTTAAATTCACTTTCTTTATGTAATAATCTTTTTCGACTGTATTACTTCTAGCATAAAAAAGAGCTTGTTCAATATAGTTTTCTATTTTGTCTAATTCCTCATTGATACTTTCTGTTACTTCTGACTTATTGTTTTCTATTATCATCTTTCCTGCTGCTATTGGTAATTTTATTTCATGTATCCATAGTTCTATATACTCTTTATAATCTTCTTGCAAATATTTATATTTATCTACATTCTCCAACATTGACTTTCCTGTTTCTTGTACTATCTCTTTCAAGATTTTTCCCTCTTCAAAACCAGGATTTCCTGTTATTTCTGCAATTAGATATTTTTCACTTAATTCCATCATACTTTCTTTTAAATTGTTATAGTAATTTTTCTTTTTATAGTATTCTATAAAAAAGTATATTAAAAATAATATAATAGGAGCTAGTCCAACATAGATTCTAACAAATATTGCTATTTCTGATGGCAATAGCAATATTTGAGAGGTTATACTTGCAAATAAAATTAATATGATATATGTAATTCTATCTTTCAAAAAACTTTTAAAACTCATTTTAATATATATCCCTGTCCTCTCTTAGTTTCAATAGAATCTTTTATTCCTAATTCTTCTAATTTACCTCTTAATCTAGTCATATTTACTGTTAAAGTATTATCATCTATAAAGTTCTCACTTTCCCATAAATAATTCATAATTTCTTCTCTTGTTACTATTTTACCTTGATTTAATACTAGATAATGTAATATTTTTAATTCATTTTTTGTAAGTTCTATCTTTTTATTTTCTGTTTCTATCATACTTTTAGATACATTTAAAATAAATCCATTACACTTTATTTTTTCTTGGCTCTTATCTGCATTTTGATTTCTCTTTAAAAGTCCTGTAATTTTTGCTAGTAGAATTTGAATATTGAATGGTTTTGTTACATATTGATCTGCTCCATAATTTAGACTTATTAATTCATCCATTTCATTATCTCTACTTGTTACCATTATTATTGGTACATTTGATGTTTTTCTTATTTCCTTACATATAAATTCTCCATCTGTATATGGCAAATTTATATCTAGTAATATTAAATCTGCATTTTCTTTTAAAATATCTTCTACTGCATTATCAAACTTTTGTAATATTACTGCATCATATCCATTTTTATCTAAAAAGATTTTTAATTCTTTACTTAGTTTTTCATCATCTTCTACTATTAGTATTTTTGACATATTTTTTTCACCTACCACACACATTATAGCATATCTTTTTTTATTTTTCTATAAGTGCAAATCAATATGATCTGCTTTTGTATTATTTATTTGTTATATTGTTCTTGCACAGATTCTGGCATTTCATCAAATTGTACTTCTTCCCAATTTACAACACCTCTAGTCATCATCACTTTTAGTTTTAAATAGGCATCTTCTCTTAATTCTCGTGTTGTTTGAAAAGTTATTTCTTTTGATTTTCCATTTTTATTATAAGATGTTAATGTATATTCATAGTTCATATTATGTTTTGATATTTTTTCTACTTTTGTATTATCTATTTGAGTATAATAATCTGAACTCTGATATACAAGCATATAATATGCACCACAACATAATGCTATCACTAATACTATTCCTATAATAACAATTATCTTTTCCTTTATTGTTTCCATAGTGATTCTCCTTTCTTTTTTTTCATTATAAATCTCTTATACATACTTTGCCATCGATTTACCTTACAATAACCTTACATTTTTGTAAGAAAAGCAAAAAGAATAGTTTTTTTACACCTATTCTTTCAACATCTTATTTTCTATTTTATTTTAAATTTAATTTTATTCTTTTTGAAATATAGACTTATGCTAATTGCTAATACAATTAATATAAAAATTATAATTATAGTAATTTTATTTTTTATTTCTTATTACCTTTCCAAATTTAATTAACTATATTCCAACTGTTTCCTTTATCTTCTGAACAATATTTTTTAGAATCTCCACCATTATAATCTCCATCTGATCCTTGCCCTATTTCTAAATACATTTTTTCATTTTCTATTGTTGGTAAATTATAATAATCATATATATCACTTTCTAATATAGTTACTTTTGAAAATGTTTTTCCACAATCTCTTGTAATATACAAATCCGAATTTTCTCCACCAGTTAAAGGCATTGTTAAAAATCCTGTATTTTCATCAATAAATTTTATTTGACTTGATGTTTTAAACCTTTCCTCATTTTTCTCTCCAATACCATTGCTTATGTCAGTCCAAGTTTTTCCACCATCAACTGTTTTTGATATTTTTCCAAAGGCTGTTCCCATTGCTACATCTTCAAATTCAAGCATAAATCCAATATTAGCATCTATAAATTGTATATTTTGGATAGAACCTTTATCTTCTAATTCGACAGTTTGCCAATTAACTCCCATATCATCTGAATATACTAAATATTTTTTCTGATTTTTAGTATAATAAAATATAGTTTTTTCTTTTGAGATTTGATAATTGTATTTATTGTAACTTGAACTACCATTTGAAAAATCTCCTGGTACTTCTATTGTATTTCTTCCATCATAACTAATATATAGAATACCATTTTGTATCTTATAATCATTAGCAGCTACACTAACAACATTATAATTACTTAAATCATTTGCATTTTTGTATGTAGTACAATATAGTTTTTCTTTTACTGTCTTTTCCATTGAAACTTCTGTTAAGGTTATTGTTCCATCTCTTTTTATAATTTCTGTCTTTTCATCTATTTTACAATCTTTATTTAATGCAATTACATATTTAGGTGTTTCATTTTTATACAATACAATTGCTAGTGTTCCATATTGTTTAATCTTATCATATTCAAATTCTTCTGACTTTTTATCTTTTTTAATCTTTATCCCTTTAGAATCCATAGACATCTCTATTTGAGTGCCATATTGACTTCTTGTTTGCCAATCACCTGAAATAGCCGTTGTTACATAATAATATGATATGCCATTACTTCTATCTCCATAAGTTGCAACAAATTCTCTTAATTTTCCATCTTTATCCTTATATGTAATGCTACAAACATCATTTACTAGCCATTGATGTTTTATCTTTCCTTCTACTGCATAAGAAAACTTTTCTTTTGGTTTAGCAAAGATAAATAATTTTGCATTTTTATATAATATTGTTTCTCCTGTTTCTTTATTCTGCTTTAATACTAATTCATTTGAAAAGTCGCTCGAAAAGCTGACAATACACTTATTTTTAAATCCATTGTTAAGCATAAATGCAAAATTGGTAGTAGTCAAAATAATTGCTACACAAGTTACTATTATATTACTTATCAATTTATTTTTAATCTTGCTATATTGAGTAATATATATTGAAGGAATTATAGCTGTAATAACAATAATTTCATTTATAATATAATAAACAATGTCTGATACATATTCATAACCATGTTTTCTTAAAATAGTTATATATCCAAGTTGAATAATAAAACAAATTACAAATACTACTGTTGATATTATTGTTATAATCTTTTGTATTTTCTTTCTCTTTTCCTGTCTTTTTTCTTTTTCCTTCATTATATTTTCAACTGCTTCTTGAATAGCTTTTTCTATATCTATTTCTTCTTTTTTACCTAGTTCTGCATTTAATATTTCTGAAGATGTGATTCCAAATGTTTCTGCTAATGAATTTATTATTGTAATATCAGGAAAACTTAATCCTCTTTCCCACTTCGATACTGCTTTATCTGTAACATTTAATTTTTCTCCTAATTCTTTTTGTGTCATGTTAGATTTTTTTCTTAGCTCTTTTATGAACTTTCCAAATTTTTGATTATCCATTTTTTATGACTTCCTTTTCACTTTTTTCGGTGAAAATTTTATCATTTTTACTTAATTTTATCAACCGACTGTTAGTAGAGTTTTTGTTTTTGCTTGAAATATAGGCTTTTTCAAAAGAAAGAAATTAGATATTTCTACCTAATTTTAATCGTACAACATATAATTATTTATTTTTTCTACTCTATATTACTAATTTTTTATTCTGCATTTACTAATAAATCTTGCGTAGCCATACCTTTTTCGTTGTATTCTATTTCTATAGCTCCGCCTTTTGGATCTAATGCTTTTAATTTATCTATATTTTCATTACTATTGTTTATAACTGTAACTTTTATTTTATTAGTATCTTCCATAAGTGCTGAAGAAACTACAAATGTTAATTCTTTATTTTGCATGGCTTTACTTATTTTATCTTGTAATTTTGTTAAATATTCATAAGAATATGTTGCTTTTTTAAATTTTGTTTTACTTTCTGTTATTCCTAATATACTACATATTCGTTTTCTATTAGCTGCATTATCTTCACATAACAACACCACATTATTACCATTATTATCAATATATTTACCTGCATAATAATCTGTATAATTGTTATTTAAAACTTCATTTACATGCTCATTTGCACCAATGTCTTTGTCTTCTACTATTTTGTTTTCTTTACCAGATTTATTAATTTCAGTAATGATTGATTGTAGCAAATTAACTAATTCATCTTCTGTTATTCCTACTGTTTCAATATCAAAATTGATATTTTCATAACTAAATGTTACCATATACATTTCTTTATATTTGGATATTATAAATTCTATATCTCCTATCATAGACACTTTATCACTACTATCTATAAAATAATCTCTTAATGGTTTATCTATTTCAGAAAAAGCTATTACTATCTTATTTATACTATCTTTTCTATATTTAAATACATAATCGTGTAATACATCGTATTCTTCTACATTTATATCTTTTCTAGTATATACATTATAACTACTTTCAAGCTTGTATTGATCTGGTATGTTTGTATTTTTGATAAAATCAAATTTCTCTGGTAATTTTTCAATATCTATTATTTTTTCATCTGCATCTAAACTGGCCATTAGTGGTTCTTTAATTTTATTAATATTCAACTTAATATCTAAATTTTCTTTCTTACCATATAAATCTTCTGTTCCATTATTTTTTGCTATTTCAGTATTAGAATCATTGTTAAGAAAATCTATGCTAATTAATAAGCTAAAGCATAAAACAAATACTGCACAAATTGATGATACCCAATAAATTAATTTTTTATTATTTTTACTTTTCATATCAAACTCCTTTCTGATGTTTGATACAGCTATCTTTTCTTTTACATCTTTTCGTACTTGTTCTTTTAAATTGTTATTTTCCATAGCTATAACCTCCATCCTCCAAATTTGTTTTTATTTTTTTCCTAACTCTGTGAAGTACCACTTTCACTTTGCTTTCAGAAAAATTCAATATCTTCGCAATTTCTTTAACTGTTTTTCCTTCACTATAAAACATTATAAATACCTGATATTCTTGACTTTTAAGTTCTTTCAATGTGCTTTTTATTATGTCATTTTGGTCATTTTCTTCCGTAATTTTTTCCAAGTCATTATTTGAAATTAATCTGTTTTCATATTCTGACAAGTCAAATTTTAGTTCTGATTTTCGATATTTATTTTTTATAATATTTTTCGTAATTCCTGCAATATATGGCTTTAATTCTGTACCTTCAGATAACTTTCTCCCATTTTTCCAAAGGGCCACAAACACATCTGATATTATTTCTTCAATATCTTCATCTGTTATATATATGCTTGCACCATTTTTGGTTATCATATAAACATAACCATAAAAATCATCTATGATTTTGTCTATATCAATAGTTTTGTTTACTAAATAATCCTTTAAAATTTCATTTTTCAATTTAGATCTAAATCTCCTTATTTATTTTTCAGTTAACTTTCATATACATAGTAACATTTTTTTGAAAAAGGTTACAAACTTTTTCAAAATTTTATAAAAAATAAGGTTAGTTAAAACTAACCTATAAATCTGTAAGTTGTTATTTACTTATTATTTTTTTATTCCAAGATTTTTCATTGCATTTCGGACATTTCATATATCTTGTTCTATTTATGTACATAGACCATAAAACACTTGAATATGTTGGGATATATTTATGATGGCATTTTTGACATTCATAATATCCTGCTACTTGTTCTATTCTTATTGCAAATGATACTCCAATAATAAAAGGAATAATTCCAATTACTATAAGTAATTTTCATCTCTAATAAATTTTGTTCAGCTTTTTCATTATAATTATTCATTTTAATCATCTCCCCACTTAATAATTCATTTACACTTATTCTAAGTTCACTACATAAATCAAGCATTATTGATGATTTTATATCAACTAATGGTTGAATAATATATAATAAGCACTATAACTTTCTATATTTCAAACAAACTACATGTAATTTGTTGCTACTCTTTCATCTCAATATAATTTATACTAATTTTTATTTGCTTATAATATCAAGTGTATGCATTGCTCTTGTACAAGCTACATACAGTAATTTTGTCTCTAGAATATCTTCACTATATTTATTAGAATCTGAAATAATTACACTATCAAATTCTAAACCTTTTGATAAATATGAAGGTATAACAATTACTCCCCCAGTATATTTATCCAAATTCTCTGAAATTAATTCTGCATTAACTCCATAATTCGTAATTTCTTTATGCAATTCTATACTCTCATTAAAATCTTTTGTGATTATTGCAATATTTATGTGCCCAACTTCTAATTGTTTCTTTATTATTTCACATATTTTTATAATTTTATTATTTTCGCTATCAACTTTCCAATGTTGTACTTCATCTCCATGTCTCTCAATTGGTTGTGCTAAAATAATATTTTCATTATCCGTAAATTTATTTATTACTGTATTTGCTTCATTCATAATTTCCATAGAAGTTCTATAACTTTCTTTTAAAACCTCTATTGATGCCTGATTGTTAAATACATTTTGATTTAATTTTTGCCAATTGTTAGTTCCTTTATATGAATATATACCCTGAGCTATATCGCCTAAAATTGTCATTGACATATTAGGTTTAACTAATTCTTTAAAGTTATAAAATTGAAATTCTCCTAAGTCTTGTGCTTCATCAATAACAATATGTTCTAATTTGATATTATTAATATTTCCCCAAAATTTATTTTGAATATAAAATAATGGTGCCAAATCTTCATACTCAACTTTTTTGTTTTTTATATTTTCTTTAAATGTTCTTAAAATGTATTCATATAATTCAGATTCTACATATTTCTCAAATAAGATTTGATTATTAATAATTTTTTTATATACTTGTAAAACCTTTTCAATTTTAAAATTTTTTAAATAATCTATTACTAATTTTTTTCCACCTTTAAAAAGTTGTTGCATTTCATATTCTGTTTCTTTAAAAATATTTAATCTTATTTCTTTTATTTTATCTTCACTTAAATCTTTATCTATATTATCTAATTTATTCTTTCTTTGTTCTGATAATTTATCTATTAACTCATCTGCAATATTACTAACTCTTTTTTGTAATACTGCTGTTAACATTTTCTTACTTTCATTTATTGAATTATTTTTAAAGTAATTCATAAACATATCTATTACTTCATCATTATTGAATATTACAATGCCAGAAATTTTAAAATCTTCTTTTGGCAAACTATTCTGCAAAAATTCATTAATAAAATCATCTATTAATTCTTTATATCTTAAAGAAGATTTAAAATTTGCAGATTTTTTTATTAAATCTGTTTCTCCATTTTGATTAACTATATTAGATAATTCTTCATTTATTGGATTAATTTTAAAATTTGCATCAATATTTTCAAGCATAAACTCTTCAAATGTTTGCTGTTTTACATAGTCTACACCCAAATCTGGTAAAACATTTGAAATATAGTTCAAGAAAAATTTATTAGGAGCAATAATTAGAAATTCTTCTGGCTTAAACTCTTTCTCATAAGTATATACTAAATAAGCTATTCTATGTAATGCTACTGTTGTTTTTCCAGAACCTGCTACCCCTTGTACAATAAGAGGCTTTGACATTTTAGCTCTAATGATTTTATTTTGTTCCGATTGTATTGTGGAAATAATATTTTTAAGCCTAGATTCTGAATTTTCTGTAAGACATTCTTGCAAAAATTCATCATTTGTAGTTATATCTATATCTTGATAATCCTTTAATATAGAATTTTCAATAGTATAAACCCTTTTTTTACTCAAATCTCCTTCTATTATTCCATCAGGACATTCGTATTCTACTTTGCCCAACTGCCCATCATAATATATACTTGAAATAGGTGCTCTCCAATCAGTAACAACTACTTCATAATCATTATTAAATATTCCAGTTTTTCCAATATATATTTTTTGTATATTGTTCTGTTTATTTTCTTTAAAATCAATTCGTGCAAAATATGGTACAGAAATTGCTTTATTTAAATTTTTTAACTTATTGCTATATTCTTTACTCATATTTTGAATATATTGTTCATCAGCATTTCCTTTTAATAAATTACTATACAATATTTCATATTCTTCTATATTGCTTTTCACAATTTCTATTGTATCAGATACTTTTTTTATTTCCTCTTTATCTATCATTTTCTTTTCCAATCTATATAACTTATTTTTGACTAAAATATAATACCATTTTTTCATAGATTTTTCAATTATTTGAATCATTTTTATACTAAAACTTGAGAAACTCAATGTTTTATGTTATAATTTCTATATATTTAAACAAAAGTTATCATAATGTTAGGAGGATTAAAATGGACGATTTCAAAAAATATATTGGCAAAAAAGTAACAGTAACAGTTGACAGAAAAATGGGTTCAAAACATCCAAAATGGGGATATATATATCCAAATAACTATGGATACATTCCTAATACAGTAAGTGGCGATGGTGAAGAACTAGATGCATATATACTTGGAGTTTTTGAACCTGTTGAATCTTTTGAAGGTGTTTGTATTGCAGTCTTACATCGTTTAACCGATGATGACGACAAACTTATTGTTGTTCCTGAAAATGTTGATTATACCGATGAACAAATTAATGCTCTCACAGAATATCAAGAAAGATTTTTCAAACATATTATTATTAGATAACTTTTTATTTAAAATCCTCGCTTTTTTTATTAAATTAAGTGAGGTATTTTATTGTATTATTAAGTTGTCATAATAACTTCCTTTTATTGACATTTCCATTATAAAATAGTATAATTACTTTATAATATTTATATAAGGATGGTAAGTATGAAAAAATTTGATGTAATAAAACGTGGTAATGATCAGATTCTTGTAATATCTGGTGCAAGTGGTGTTGGTAAAACAACAACATGTGCATTGCTTGGTATGTTATACCCTGCCAAATATGTACATATTCCTTTTGATAGAAGTAGAGCATCAAGACCTGGAGAATTTGGTTCAAGACATGTTGATTTAGAAACAATGCAAGAAAAATATAATGCTGGCGAATACTTTAATATTGCTCCTGTAACACATGGTGGTTTTGCTGCAATTAGAACTGCCGATATAAAAAAAGCCTTTTCTGAAGGAAAAATAGCTGTACTTGAATATCCAATAGAGCAAATTGATATATTAGAGAAAACCTTCCCAACAGCTGAAGTAACTGGTGTTGAATTAGTCGCTCCATCTGAAAAAGAAAGATTTAGAAGATTAAAGCAAGACCATAAATATACGGAACATCGTATTGAAAGCGACAAATTTGGTTCTGGTAGAATTGATAGGTACAAAAATGATGATTTGCTTACTTTAGATGACCATAATTTAGTATTAATTACGGAAAGAGATAAACTTGGAGATACTGTATATGAAATTGATAGATATATGAGGATTCAAACTTTAACATTGGCTAAACTACAAGAAGTAGAAAGATTAGGTGGAATTAGTGGAGTTCAAAAATTCTTAAAATCTTTACGAGTTCCTAAACATAACTATACTGAATCTGAACATTATGAATTTCTAGAAAATAAATTACCAAAAACAGAAGATTTTGAGAGATAATCTCTCAAAATCTTCTTTACTTTTACATATCTTTCATAAAATTTTTATCATTAATTATTAATTCGATTGTTTCTTCTTGATTAATATTAGTAGTGTCAATAATTTTAGTATTAGGAAAAATTTCCAATACTATTTTTTTATAAATTTTTTCTCTTTTTTCAAATTTATCTACATCCATAATCAATTTATCTGAACCAGTAACTTCATTACCAGATTTAGCTCTTTCATGAAATCTTTTTATTCTTTCTTCCATACCAACCGTAATATAGAAAGAATCCATTTCTGGATAATTTTTTAATAGTTCTTTTAATATAGATATTTCTTCTTCATCTTCTTTATCGCCTTTTTCAATTTTACCAGCTAAATATTTAATTATCCATAACGAATCTAATAAAATTAATCCATCTTCTTTATAATTTTCTATATCCTTTTGTATGTTTTCTTGAAGTAATGGTTTCCATTCTTCTGGAGATAGCCATGTATTTTGTTTTCTTACATTTTCTATTAAATCAATTGGAGTTAAAAATTTCTTTTTTATTTTAAAAGTATTTGGTATTTTTTTATTAATTCCATTAACAATAGTAGTTTTTCCCGAAAAATCCATTCCACTAAACAATTTAATTTTAGACATTTTTTCAATCCTTTACTTTCTTACTTTTTTATAAATTCTAATATTTTATTTATTCCTTGTTCTACTGATAAATCTGAAGATGTATCAATTATTATATTTTCTTTTGATTCATTTGCTTTACTTACAAGTTCATTATAAACAATCTTAAAAAATTCAGGATTATCTCTGTAAAAATCATGTACTGGTGATTCTTTACTTTGATCCATTCTTTCTTTTATAATTTCAAATGGTGGAATGCAAAATACACTTAATGATGGCTTAACCAATATATCATTTTCTACAAATGCTTTTGGTATATCATAAATGTTATAATCAGACTTAATATAATCGCCGTATGCCTTTATATATGTTGTTATTGCATCAAAATATCTATCTTGTAATACAATTGTATTATTATTTGCCAAATAAGGTCTAATAATATTTTTAGTATTTATTATTAAATCCGTAAAAAAATATGAAACAGTAATTGGCATATCTTTTTTGCCTAAATTCTCTTTAAATTTTTTACCTAAATCAGTATATGTCATTGCACCATGATTATATACAGCCTCAAATCCTAATTCATTTATTTTTTCAATTAATAGCTTGCATGTTGTTGTCTTTCCACTACAACATATGCCTTCAAATACTATAAAATTATTCATTTTTACTCCTATCTTTTATTTAGAACAGTATATCCTCTAAAATATTTGCTGTCCTTTGTAAGTTCTATTGGAAGTTGAGCTTTTGAAATTAAGTTATGAACTTCTATCAAATGTCTATCATAATCATAATCTACATCTGTTGTATTTGGTTTTTTCCAATCTTCTATTTCAAGCATTTCTTCGTAAACTGAATTTGATTCATCTTTTTCAAAATATTTAACTTTATCATAAGAAACATATAAACGATCTCCATCTTTTTCTACTATACTTACCTCTCTTTTCATATTTGCAAATAATTTTATGCTCAATTCGCCTCTTACATTTATATTTAACTCCTTAATAAATTCATTTACATCTTTATACTGACCTCTTAATTTTGTTCCAAGTTCGAGTTTAGACACATAAGGCTTTTCAGGATTACATTTATTTGTCTTATACAAAAATCCCTTAAATTGTTCAGTAACCATATTACTACCTCTCATGACATCTCCCCTATTTAATATAGTAAATTCATTATCATCATAGTAAGTTTCATGTTTTTCTTTTTCAAAACTTTCAACCAATTTATATCCATTTTCATAAAGAAATTCAAGAAACTGTTTTGAAGTATACTTTTCATTCTTCTTTATTAAATATTTAAGTTCTCTTTCATAATTTTCAAATTCCATACAAAATACCTCTTTTCAATTCTATTTAATACTTATAAATACCCCTGTTTCTCTTGGAATATTTATAGCACCATCTTTTTCTCTTATATCTTCAAAATAATTATATAAATTTGATAAACTTTCATCTGAATAACCTGAAATAGATTTAGTTGACTTTAACCAATCTATCAGGTCTTGTGTATTAGTTATTGCAAGTGTATTTTCATAATCAAATCTTTGAACATTCTTAAAGTATTTGCCTAAAATTTCACAACCATTTTGAAGGTTGAAAGGCAACTGTTCTGTAAATGCTGTAGATGTTGGCTCAAATTTTACTATTGCATTATGTAAAAACGGTCTCATTCCGCCGTTCCCATCTGTTGCAGAATAAAATACTCCATTATCTTTTAATACTCTTTTTACTTCTAATAATGCTTTATTTAAATCTGGTACATGAAATAACATATGATTTGCAATTACAATATCAAATGTTTCATTTTCATACGGAATATCTTGTATATCAATTTTTTCAATTGAAACATTCTTCTTTTTTGAAAATTTTTCTCTAACTAAATCTAACATGCCTTCTGAAAAATCTGATAATACTAAACTACAACCATTTGGCAAAGTTTCAATTTTTCCTTCCCAGTGACTTCCGTTTCCACATCCTAATTCTAAGATTTTCATATTTTCTTTAAAAACATATTTATCAAATAACCAATCTGCAAATTTGTACTTATTAGTTGTGTATTTTTTATAAAAATTAATTCTCATAGCTAGATTTTTATCGTTTGAGAATTGATTTTTAACATTTTTAGTTACATTCATAATAGCCATATATATTTACCTCCATTCTATATATAAAAATCATTTATAATATTACATTTATTATATAATTAAATTATAAAAAATTAAAGTTTTTTTTAATTTTACTATCTTATAAATGGATTTTCTTTACCATCATAATTTAGATTATATTTTTCACACAAGGCTTGTCCACTTCTATTTATTGAACTATAAAAATCAGAGTTGCTTCTAATTTGAGTCAAAACTTTTTCATTAAGTTCTTCTTCTGTAATTCCTCTTTCTACATTATCTAAAACCATTTTCATAAAGTCTAAATCTTTTAATTTCAATTGATAGTATAAATTATAAAATGATTTTTCTCCAGTTGAGTCAATAGCTTTGGGAGATGAAATAGGATCAATAATCATATCATATAACTTCATGTGTGATTTATGCCATTTTTTCAAAGCATTGTAAGTCATTTTTACCTTTGGATCTACAATTTCATATTTATTATTATCATATAAATCATTTTTTACAATCTTATCTTCTTTCTTTAGTTTTTCTGTATATAATGTTCCATCAGCTGCAAACATTTCCGAAAAAATTCCTTTTGTAATAATCCAATCATACTCTCTTAAGAAATCATAATTTTCTTTAAGTTCTTCAAATGTTGTATTATCATCGAATAATATATAGCCTGCTTGAACATATATTCCATATTTTTTCAAAATATCTAATGCCTTTTTATTTGCAGCTAGATTAGCACTTTTATTCATTCTTTTTAGTGCTGTATCAGAACCATTTTCAATCCCACAAGCAAATGAATGAAATCCTGCCTCTTTTAAATATTTTATTTTACTATCTTCAACTTGGTCAGCTTTTAAAGAGCCTCTTAATGAAACATCGATACCTCTTGCTTTTATTTTTTCACAAAACTCCTTTGCCCATTGTTCATCTCTATCATGTTCTAAGAAACTATCATCTATAACTTTAATATATTTAACTCCCATATTTTGAAGCTGTTCTAATTCATCTATAATATTATCAATACTTCTACCTCTCCATTTACTTCCATTGGATAATTTATTAAAAGCGTTAACAGAGCAAAATAGGCAATTTCCCATACAACCTCTTGCAGTTAAAATATTTACCGTAGATTTTCTGTCTTTTGCCATTTTCATTGTATCTCTTGCTGGAAATGGTATGACATCCAAATCAGATATTAAATTTCTTTTTTCAGTTCTTACTATTTCTCCGTCTTTTTCAAAAGCAATACCTTTTATATCTTCAATATTTCTTTCTGAATTTCCAGTAAAATAATCAGATACTTCAACAATTGATTCTTCTCCCTCTCCAATCATTGCTATATCAAACACACCATCTTTTACAAATTTTGGTGGATTAAACGATGGTCCAAAACCACCACACATTAATTTAACTTCTGGTCTAGCTTTTCTTATTCTTTTGGCTAATTCTATTGATTTATCATTGTTTGACATATAGCATGAAACTCCAACAATAGATGCATCTTTATCAGACAAAATTCTTCTCAATACTTCTTCATCGCTTAAGCCTCCAAGCCATCCATCAATTATTTCAACATTATATCCACTCTTTCTTAAAACTGCAGTTAAATATGATAATCCTAAATTTTCTTCAGAGGTTCTATGTGTATCTGGCGACAAAGTTGTTAAAATAATTTTATCTTTTCTTTTTTCCAAAATATTTTGAAGGTATTCTTTATATTCTTGAATATTGTTATCATCATCTCCTTCAATATTGATAATTCCCTTTGATTTATCTATAATAACACATCTTCCATATTGTGTTGTAAAAAGGAAATCATTATCTTCATAATTCAATCTACACATATTTTTTACTTTTTCATTAGTAAGAGTCATATTTTTTCTAACAACTATTTCTGATTTCATATTAACTCTCCTTTATTTTTTTGGTTTTCCTATCCATGTGCATAAATAATTTTCATGTACTAATTGTTTGTTGCTTTTTTTATAATTAATATTATTCTCTATATCAATATCTTTAAAGCAAAATGGATCTCTAGCATACAAATCTTTTTCTCCTGTTTCACATTTTTTGTATGTATATGCCATAGCAAAACATCCACCTCTACATATGTCAGCTTTATCACAGTCTTTACAACCTTCAATATTTTTATAATTATCTTTTCTTGTTTTAAATGCTTTAAATTGCTCTGAATTTATAATATCAAATATATCATCTTTTAATAAATCTCCAACTCTATAATCATGCATATATACACATGGAGATACAGGTATTTTACCATCTGGAGTTATAGAATTTATTCTCATTGAATAGATTCCACAAGCACATCCTTTAACTTTATTATTTTGTGTTAACCCTGATAAGATTGGTTCACTTAATTCAACAGTATCGCATTTTTCAAATAAATATTTATAATTTTCCAACACCTGTTCTTTTGAAGGTACAAGTTTAAAATGTTGTGGTTGTATTGGTTTAAGTAGATTAAATCTTATATTTGAATCATATTTTTTTGCAATTTCTAATAATGCATCAATTCTGTCTTTTGTAAAATTCCAGTTCATTGCACACATTATAATTCCTGATTCAATATTATATTCTTTGCAAATTTCTAAAGCTTGAATAGCGTATTTATAAACATCTCCACCTCTATTTTCATTATGTTCATTTTCAAAAGGTGAATCCAAACTAATATCTACATCATTTAATAATTCTAAACATTCAGGATAAGTATTTTTTAATGCAATAAGACTTATTCCAGCAGTTGTTATACCTACCTTTATATTTCTTTTATTCAGCTCTTTTAATATATATGGTAACATACTGTTTTTAACATCTAAACCATTTGTAAAAATTGGTTCATTACCACCTAAATTAACTGTTTCTACATTTAATTTTTCAATTTGTTCTATAACTTTATCAACTATTTCTTTTGTTAAATTTTGCCCTTTCTGTCTAACTGAAAAAGAATAGCAATGTTTACATCTACAAGGACAGTCATTTCCTAATGTCCACCCTATATTTTTTATCATAAAAAATCCCTCCATTTACAACAAAATTATACCATTTTATGTAAATTATGTCAAATAAAATTTATAATTAACTCTTAAAATTTCTCTACATATATATAATTACATCAATTTAAAACAAAACCATAAAACGAATTTATAATAAAATCCATTATATGGCTTTCAATTAATCTATTTGCTCTAAATTAATCAATTCATTTTTTCTAAAGGTTAATTTTAATAAACATGGTGATTTTATGTTTAATATTGTATTTTCGTTATAGACAAGTTTAACATTTTCATTTACTGTACACCAATTTAATAAAAAGAACTTTATTGAACCGCCATGACTAATTACTGCAATTCTTTTTCCTTCATATTCTTTAAGTATCTTGTCAAAAAATTTATTCATTCTTTCTCTAGTTTGCTCTGCACTTTCTCCATCAGATGTTCTAAATGTTCTATCTAACAGTTGCTCTTGTGAAGGATCTCTTGTATTTTTATCCTTCATAAATTCTCCTAATTCTTTTAAATTTCCTAATTTTCTTTCACTTAAGTTATTGTCTAAATTAAAAGGTAAATCATTTACATTTGCAATATATTTTGCTGTTGCTTTAGCTCTAGTATAACTACTTGACCATATTACATCTAGATTTTGTAATTCTTCATTCTCACTTAATCTTTTTGCTTGTTCTTCCCCTTCAACAGATAATATCTCTTTTTCATTAATCAATTGTGAATCTTCACTTGTATTTCTTATTCCATTTTCATCAACAGTTTCTGCATGTCTTATTAAATAAACAATTGTATCTTTCATAACCACGTTTCCTTTCCATTATTTAATTACAATTATATCAATTAATGCTTATTATTTCAACTATTATTAAAATTCAATGTCAATATTTTTTTTATGTCATTATTAAAAAATATTGACATACTATTCTTGCCATAAAATTTAATTTGTATATTTGTAATACAAGAACTAAATTACTAACTGTTGTTATGATTATACAATAAAGAGTAGATAATTTCAACTAATCATCTACCCTATCTATTGTAATTTTTCACTTAATTGTTCCACGTCATTGTATATTCTATTTCATTTGTGGCTTTATTTATACTCTTGCTTGTAATTTTAAAATCATTCTTTTTATAAAAATTGATAGCATTGGTATTTTTCTGATAAACACTTAAAGTTAAATTTTTTCCATTTTCCTTCACTTTATTTAATAATGCCGTTCCTATTCCTCTATGCTGGCTATTTGTATTAACAAAGATTCCTTCAATATAGTTTTCGTTCATTCCAATAAATCCTATTATTTCATTGTTATCTACATATACATATATTTCAGCTTTAGGCAAAATATTTCTTACATAGTCATAATCATTTTCCCAATATTCTTTTGAAATAAAATTATGAGCTTCTATATTTACATTTTTCCATATTTGCATTATATCATCTATATCACTGTTTTTAAATTTTCTTATCATAAATTACCTCTTAATCATCTCGATAAATTAGAAATCGTGTTACTAATCATCTTTCCAAAAACTATATATTACATCGGCAAATTCCTTTGGATTATCTATATTTACTTCGTGTCCTGCATTCTTGATAATTTCAAATTTACTATTTTTTATAACTTCATTTAGTTTAATAGCACTTTTCATATTTATATTATTTTTTTCTCTTTCTCCACAAATAATAAGTGTCCTACATTTTATATTAGGAGTTTTTTGAGGTATAGTCAAGTTTTTCATCGAATCCATTAAAGTTATCAAATCTTTTTTACTACAACCAATTTGTTTAAAAACTTTTTTGGGCATAAATTTATATATAATATTTTGTATAGTAATAATTGATTTTGGTATCTCGTAAGGTGTGCCACTTAATATTATTGAATTGACCTTTTCTGGATATTCGTTCACATAGTCAATAGCAAGTATTCCACCTAGAGAAAGACCAACTATATTTAATTTTTCCTTAAAACTATTACAATAATCAGCAAATATTTTATATAAATTTTCATAACTTAATTGATAATTTTTTGCAAGATTAAATAAATTAGGTGTTTCAACCTCAACTTTATTTTCTTCCAATAACTCTTTAACTTTATCCCAACTACTTTCATTTTGCCCAAGTCCATGAACTAATATGTTTATCATCTTAAAACTCCCTTACATATTGTATTTTAACAATTATTTTTATATGTTATTAAAGTATGTGCAAAACCGAATATGATAGAAGATATAATTAATCCCCAATGTTTTAATGTAATACCGCAAACAAAAAATATTATTGTAGGTATAATTGCTAAGGTTATTGTTTTTAATAAAGATTTACTTTTAAAATAACATATCCATATAATTAAATATAATAAAAGTAATATAACATTGGCAATCAGATAAACCAACATATATCCTGCACTTTTAAAACCAGATATTCCTATTGGAAAGATAGTCAACATTAAAGATACATATCTTCCTATTTGCTCCAATACATTTACTAGATTATTTTTATATTTGTTTTCTACACTTTTATTTTTAATTCCATATATAATATTTGGAATTAACATAGTAACAACTATTATAGTTCCAAAAACATTTATCCATCCAAACTCCATGCTACTGAATCTCACTTTCAACTTGTAATTTATGATTTACTTATTACTTTTTTCTGTCAACTTTTTTGTTTACACTATTGCTAATAATATAGAAATTTGAAATATAGCTACTGATAAAATTCTTATTTTCCATTTTCAAATTTTAATTTTTTTTGGCGCTTAGCTTCAAATTTCCAATAACCATGATTACGATTTCGATGTTTTTTTTGAATCTTGTTTTGATTGTTTTTCATGTCTTGTTCAGCATTTAATATAATAGCTTTTTTTTCGTTGGAAACAAATTTAAGAAAAACATCATATAGGTACAGCCATCCATCGTATGAGATTTCAGTAAGCGTTGACTCTAATTTAATTTTTAAAAACTTGCAAATGCGTTTTTGTTGCTCATAAGTAAACAATTTTTTTGTTTTATCTTTGAAAGTATTTCCAGATGCTAAAAATATATATGACAGAAAATTTCTATAGTCTATCGCATCCTCAACATCAGCAGATGTTTTTCTTTGAAAGTGAGCAAAACATATTCGTGCATTTGGCACAGGATAAAAATCTGATGGTTTAAACTCATAAATCAATTCAGCGGAAAACCAAGGTTTGTATAAAAGAGACCTCAAACTTTCGTTATAAAAGGGCTGTCCAGAATACCTGAGAAAAGCCTCATACTGCATTATGAAATATATATCTTCAGGAGGATTATCGGCTTCAAATACCTTTTTCACAATATCAGCAGTTATGTTAAATGGAATATTTGCACATACTTTATATGGTTCTTTTACTGATATTTTATATTTTAAAAAATCCATCTCTATTATTTGAACTTTTTTAGATTCTTTATACTTTTCAGATAAAGTTTTCGCTAATTTCGCATCAAACTCTATTGCTATAACTTGCTTGCTTTTTTTTGCAAGTTCAATGGTAATAATTCCTTTTCCAGGACCTATCTCAATTATAATATCGTCGTTACAAATATTACTCTTTGATAACAAAGTCGCTACAAGTTGTTTACTATGTAAATAATTTTGCGAATGTTCTATTCCCATAAATACCTCCTTTACAAATTACTATTTCTACTATAAGTTTATTTTTTAAATACAAGTATTGCTTTAGCTGTTGTTGTTTCAGTTAATGTTACTAATTCATAACCATCTTTTAACATTTCATTAGCTTTTTCTTCCACTCTTTGTGCCATATTATCTGCTTTTGGAGAATACTCTATAACAACTGTTTTATACATCCTTCCACTTCCTAGCTTATTATATATTGCAATTTCTTTATTAACTATTATACTAATAATAATAAAGTTCCAAATACTATGCCAATTAGACCAATTATTGATTTTTTATTTAATTTTTCTTTTAAAATAAAATATGAAAATGCAATTGTTATTACTATACTTAATTTATCAATAGGAACAACAACACTTGCTTGACCATCTTGAAGCGCTTTATAATAGCATAACCAAGATAAACCAGTTGCAAATCCTGATAATATCAAAAACAATAAGCCAAGAAAAAAATAAAATGACTATTGTTCTTATTGCTGTTGCTAAATTAGAATCTGTATTTTTATTCCTATCTTAGCAAGTATTGCTGTTATTCCTGCAAAAAATGCAGAGCCAAAAGCACATAAAATCCACACAAAATATTCCTTCTTTCAAAATCACTATATAATTGAATCTATCCACTCTTTTACTTGTTCTATATCTTTTTTGTTTGGATGTTTTAATGCCTCATCAAAGTTTTTTATACTAACTTCTAAATTTTTATCTTCCGGATGCTCTTTTATTAGTTGTTCATATCTACTTCTGATACCAATTGGCATTTTCCCCTGACAATAAAAATATCCTAATATCTGATTTGTATCATTTATATTTTTTTTTACTCTATTAAACAATGTTTGATAATATTCTACTTGTCCTCCAAAACCTGCTGTTCCAAAATATGCAATTTTTTTGTAATTTAATTTTGTTAAAAATTCTTTTATTTCACTTGAACAATTTCCTTTATCTGTCCAAGAACCCACAATATATATATCAGCCTCTATGTTATTTTCTGGTTTTCCAAAATAAACTATATCTTCATTACTTAATTCTTCTTTTATAGCTTCAGCTATAATTTTAGTATTCCCTGTATTACTTGAATACACAATTGCTATTTTCATATTTCTAGTCCTTTCTATTTAATTGTAATTTCTGTTTCTAATTTGTAATTTCTTTTTTTATATATTCAATATTAAATTTATCTAAATCACTTATTTTAATATTTCCCTCTGCAAGTGATGATTTTAAGCCCTCTTGGTATTCATTAGGTGCATATATTACTTTTATATACTGACTTTTCTCACAAGGTAAATAATAAATATATTCATCATCTCTATAAATTTCTTCTTCAATGTTGTTACAGTCAAATTCTTTACTGTTGTCTATAATTGCAAATTCTTCTTTAAGACTATACTTTGTATTGTTATAAACTGTCATATTAAAGATTTTTATTACTATTCCTTCTTTATATCCTAACTCATACTTATTACTTTCATTTCCAACTGCATAAATACTATGAACATTGGCTATTGAATAAGTTAAAGACTTCCATTCTACTGTACCACCATCTCTTAATTTAAAAGGTATTGGAACTAATAAAATCATTAAAACTATAATTACTACTACTATTATTACTTTCTTTTTCATAAAACACCTCTCATTTCATAAACTCAATCCAAGCGATAATTTACTAATTATTGTTTGCATTATATCACAAAGGACAGATAATTTTCAACTAATTACCTGCCCTATCTATTGTAATTTATATGTTTTGAAAATTTATTTTATTGAAAAATAAGCGGTTCAATATTCCAAGCAAACCAAAAAGGATAATATAAGAAAAACATACCCAAAAAGCTTAAAAGTATATACCATATTACATCACTCTTACCTTTTACAGGCTTTTTTAAATGCTCTCCAAAACATAATGAAACTATTTGCCAAATAATATATCCGATTAATGCACCCATTGTATTAGCAATTAAATCATTG